>OJJX01000064.1_pt1 | contig 111611 bp, 65 predicted proteins | sample 1596411 | NCBI WGS metagenome assembly OJJX01 (sample SAMEA4350136, study PRJEB24818) | metagenome | biome: human; feature: gut; material: faeces | place: Denmark | collected 2013-09 | reverse complement strand
GGTGTTTGTTTTGCAATCTGCTGATTTTCAGCGTTTGTTGCGGAGAGACAGGGATTCGAACCCCGGGTACCTCGCAGTACAACGGTTTTCAAGACCGCCGCAATCGACCACTCTGCCACCTCTCCAAAACTCCTTTATTAAGAAGCGCTTCCCTCTGAAAGCGGTGCAAAGGTACGTATTCTTTTTAAATCTGCAAGCATTCTGACGATTTTTTCACGAAATAATCGTATTTTTGCTTCGTAATTCAAATTGCAACAGCTAATCTCAATCATAAATCATAAATAGATAAATCGTAAAGATCAATGATATACCCTCAAAACTTTGAGCAAAAAATAGGATTTGACCAAATCAGACAACTACTGAAAGAAAAATGTCTCAGTACATTGGGAGAAGAAAGAGTGACAGATATGACTTTCTCTGACCAACACGATAAAGTGGAAGAGTTACTGAATCAAGTTATGGAGTTTGTCCGTATCATTCAAGAAGAAGACAGTTTTCCCGATCAATTCTTTTTTGATGTCCGTCCTTCACTAAAACGGGTAAGGATAGAAGGAATGTATTTGGACGAACAAGAACTGTTCGATTTGAGACGTTCACTTGAAACGATCCGTGACATCGTTCGCTTCCTCCATCGAAATGAAGAGGAGGAAGAGTCGGACTGCCCCTACCCCAGCCTTAAACGGCTGGCAGGAGATATTGCCGTATTCCCTCAATTGATAGGAAAAATAGACAGTATACTGAATAAATATGGCAAGATAAAGGATAACGCCTCCACAGAGCTGGCACGCATCCGTCGAGAATTGGCAAGCACGATGGGAAGCATTTCCCGTTCACTGAACAGTATACTGCGTAGCGCCCAATCCGAAGGATATGTAGATAAGGATGTAGTTCCCACCATGCGCGATGGCCGTCTGGTGATCCCCGTAGCCCCCGGACTGAAACGAAAAATAAAAGGTATCGTACACGATGAGTCCGCCAGCGGGAAAACCGTCTTTATCGAACCGGCAGAAGTAGTGGAAGCTAATAATCGTATCCGAGAACTGGAAGGAGACGAACGACGGGAAATCATCCGTATTCTTACAGAGTTCTCCAATGTATTGCGACCCTCCATCCCCGAAATACTCCAATCGTACGAATTTCTTGCCGAGATAGATTTCATCCGGGCGAAAAGCTACTTCGCCATACAGACCAACGCATTAAAACCGGCTCTTGAAAACGAACAATTGCTCGACTGGACAATGGCTGTACACCCGTTGTTGCAATTATCGCTTTCCAAACATGGAAAGAAAGTTGTTCCTCTTGACATCGAACTCAACCAGAAGCAACGTATTCTTATTATTTCCGGCCCTAATGCCGGCGGTAAATCCGTATGTCTCAAAACGGTAGGTTTGTTGCAATACATGTTGCAATGCGGAATGCCGGTTCCGATGCACGAACGCAGCCATGCCGGGATATTCAGTAACATATTTATCGACATCGGTGACGAACAGTCCATCGAAGATGATTTAAGTACCTACTCTTCTCACCTCACCAATATGAAAGTGATGATGAAAAGTTGTGATGGACACAGCCTCATCCTTATCGACGAATTCGGAGGTGGAACAGAACCACAGATAGGTGGGGCAATCGCAGAAGCGGTATTAAAGCGTTTCAATCAAAAAAAGACATTCGGAGTTATTACCACACATTATCAGAATCTTAAGCACTTTGCCGAGGATAATGAAGGGGTAGTAAACGGTGCCATGCTTTACGATCGCCACCTTATGCAGGCACTTTTCCAATTACAGATCGGTAATCCCGGTAGCTCGTTTGCTGTAGAAATTGCCCGCAAAATCGGATTACCGGAAGATGTCATTGCAAACGCTTCCGAAATTGTGGGCAGCGAATACATCAATGCAGACAAATATTTGCAAGATATCGTTCGTGACAAACGCTACTGGGAAGGAAAACGCCAGACCATTCGCCAAAGGGAGAAACACATGGAAGAGACCATCGCACGTTATCAGACAGAGATGGAAGAGTTGCAGAAATCCCGCAAGGAGATTATCCGTCAGGCTAAGGAAGAAGCTGAACGATTATTACAAGAATCAAATGCACGGATCGAAAACACGATACGTGCCATCAAAGAGGCACAGGCCGAAAAAGAGAAAACCCGGCTTGTCCGTCAGGAATTAAATGATTTCCGTGCTTCGGTAAACGAACTTGCTTCCAAAGAACAAGAGGACAAAATTGCCCGGAAGATGGAAAAGCTGAAGGAAAAGCAGAACCGGAAAAAGGAAAAGAAGCAGGTTTCTGAAAGTCAAACACCTTCACCGCACCCCCCTAAAATCACTCCGATTACCATTGGCGAACATGTAAAGATTAAAGGTCAAAGTGCCATAGGCGAAGTATTAGAAATCAACGGTAAAAACACCGCCGTAGTAGGTTTTGGAAGTATCAAGACAACAGTAAAATTAGACAGACTGGAACGCACCAATGCAGCTCCACAGAAACAAGAACCTGCAAAAAGTACATTTGTCAGTAGCCAGACGCACGACCAGATGTACGAAAAGAAACTTGGCTTCAAACAGGACATCGATGTACGCGGAATGAGGGGCGACGAAGCTTTACAGGCAGTTACCTATTTTATAGATGATGCCATCCTGGTAGGTATGGGACGCGTACGCATCCTGCACGGCACAGGAACAGGAATCTTGCGTACCCTGATCCGACAGTATCTGGATACAGTACCGGGAGTACGTCACTTTGCCGATGAACATGTACAATTCGGTGGTGCCGGAATTACAGTAGTAGATTTAGCTTAAAAGAAAACAAAAGCACAGGACAGCTTGTTCTCATTATAGTCGTGAGTAGCTTTCAAATTAATACTCATTAAAGAAAACCATTACCTTTGTCGTAGTGGTCTTCTTAAACAAAAAATAAAGCATGAAAAACAACCTGTTAAGTGAAAAATTAATTTATACGGGTGAGAGCCAGACTCCTACCCATCTGCATCTCTGTACATACAATCTCAATGAAATGCAGGAATCTTCAGGAACAAACTTTCATGAAGTCAGTAATTCACTGAACAATGAACGTATCAACTGGTTACAAGTACACGGTTTGAAAGACACAGAAACGATTCGTGAAATCTGCGAACATTTCGAAATAGACTTCCTTGTGCTGCAAGATATTTTAAATGCCGACCATCCTACCAAAATAGAAGAACATGATAAATACATCGTACTTATTCTAAAGCTCTTCCACCCTGCTAAAAAAGAAAATGAAAACGATCTGGATGAATTGGAGCAGCAACAGGTATGTATTATCTTAGGTGCAAACTATGTATTGACCTTTCTTGAAAGAGAGACTAATTTCTTTGACGACGTAAGTATAGCCTTGCGCAACGATGTATTAAAGATACGAAGCAGACAAAGCGATTATCTGTTGAGCGTACTCCTGAACAGCGTAATAGGGAATTATACTTCAATGGTCTCGGATATAGACGATGCACTTGAAGACCTTGAAGAAGAATTGCTCAGAATCAGTGACGGTGATGATATAGGCATTCAAATTCAATCTCTCAGACGCCAGTATATGTTGATGAAAAAATCCATATTTCCTCTAAAAGAACAATATATCAGACTGCTGAGAGGAGACAGTACATTGATGCATAAAGCCAACCGTGCCTTTTTCAATGATGTAAACGACCATTTGCAATTTGTTCTCCAGACAATTGAAATATGTCGTGAAACACTGTCATCTCTGGTAGACCTCTATATATCCAACAATGATTTACGGATGAACGATATTATGAAACGGCTGACAATCGTATCTACCATTTTTATACCGCTGACCTTTCTTGTCGGTGTGTGGGGGATGAATTTTAAGATGATGCCGGAACTGGACTGGAGATACGGATACTGTTTCGCTTGGGCATTAATGATCATTATAGGGATCATGGTCTATGCATTTTTCCGGAAAAAGAAATGGTATTAGGGGAGTTGAAAGTTGAAAGTTGAGAGTTGAAAGTTGAGAGTTGAAAGTTTATTAGAAAGAATAACAAGAGTACAATAATATGAAGTCAATCAAAGAGTTATACCGTATTGGCACAGGTCCTTCCAGTAGTCATACGATGGGGCCGCGAAAAGCGGCTGAAATGTTTGTAACACGCCATCCGGATGCAGCAAAATTCAAAGTAACACTTTACGGGAGTCTGGCAGCTACAGGAAAAGGCCATATGACGGATGTCGCTATTATCGATACCCTCGAACCGACAGCACCGGTAGAAATTATATGGCAACCCAAAGTCTTTCTCCCTTTTCATCCGAACGGAATGACTTTTGCAGCTTTCGACACTGATGATAAGCTCATTGAAAACTGGACGGTATATAGTATCGGAGGAGGGGCATTAGCCGAAAACAGCGATACGCCTTCCATTGAAAGCCGTGATGTATACGGAATGAACAGCATGACGGAAATTTTAGAATGGTGCGAACGTAGTGGAAAAGGCTATTGGGAGTATGTAAAAGAGTGTGAGGACTCTGATATCTGGGATTACCTGAATGAGGTATGGAAAACAATGATAGACTCTATCCGTCGGGGATTGGAAGAAGAAGGGGTCCTGCCCGGTCCGTTAAACTTAAGAAGAAAGGCTTCCACTTATTATATACGTGCTACCGGATACAAACAATCGTTACAATCGCGCGGCCTTGTATTTGCATATGCATTGGCAGTCAGCGAAGAAAATGCATCCGGCGGAAAAATTGTAACTGCGCCCACTTGCGGCTCTTGTGGTGTAATGCCCGCAGTGCTCTATCATTTATACAAAAGTCGTGATTTTAGCGATATACGTATCTTACGCGCATTAGCCACAGCCGGCCTTGTAGGAAACATTGTAAAATTCAATGCTTCTATCTCCGGAGCAGAAGTAGGCTGTCAGGGAGAAGTAGGCGTAGCCTGTGCCATGGCATCAGCAGCAGCCAACCAATTATTCGGCGGTAGCCCTGCCCAGATAGAATATGCTGCCGAAATGGGCTTGGAGCATCACTTAGGAATGACCTGCGACCCCGTTTGCGGATTAGTGCAAATCCCTTGCATTGAGCGCAACGCCTATGCCGCCGCACGTGCACTGGATGCCAACCTCTACTCTTCATTCACAGATGGCATGCACCGCGTTTCTTTCGACAAGGTGGTACAAGTAATGAAGCAAACAGGACACGATCTCCCCTCCCTCTATAAAGAAACAAGTGAAGGAGGACTGGCAAAAGATTACGAATTTAGCTAAAAGAGGATTATAAAAAAAGGGGACAACGGGAATAAGAAGAATAAAGGGAAATGGGAGAAGTACTTTGCATCATGATAGTGCAATCACTTCTCCCATCTCAACTCTCCCCTCTCCCATTATTCCACGTCCGGCCAGTGTGTATCATCCGCATCGGTAATATCCTTTTCAAGAAGGAGGCCACCGTATGCGGAGTAATACAAAGCACGTTCCTGTGCACCTTTCTGAACTTCAAAGACAAATTCTTCCGACTTATGCGGAAAGGTTAGCTTAGTAAGGTTGTCAATCACCCAATCACCGTAACCACTCTCCTCGTAAGCCGTATTGACGGCTGCGGGTAGCTGTTCACGAAAAATCTCCATCTCCGTCATGATCCAATTGGCATTTGCATCAAACCACACATCCAGTTCCGACCCATTTACCCAACAATCAGCTACATAATAAACACCCTTCTGACTCCATTCTATATCCTGTACATCAGGATAAAGTTGCTTTAACGCTGTAATGATGTCCTGATTAGGTGGCATATAATCATCATCGTTGTCACAAGCACTGAAAGAAAACAGGATTATCGCCAACATTACGGCTCCTAAATAATATTTAAATTTCATCATCTCTAAAATTATATTGGTCAAGGTTCTATATCTTACAATCAATCATCCGCTTTACGGAACTTACCATTCTTATCAAACTTAAAAGTCAAATCGGTATTCAGTTCTACTTCATACCCTTTACGGTCCCGTTCGATCTTAGTAACGAACTCAGTAGTGAAATTATTCGTCTTCAAATAGTTACTGACGAAAGAGGGGATAATTGTTGCCGGTACCTTTCCCTTTTTAGCATCCACTTCCTGCCAATTCCCTTTGCCATCAAAATCAATTTCGATACCATTGGTCAATAAAACTTCGTACTTCTTAGATAAAACCTCGCTGTCTATTTTAATATGGGCCACTTGGGGTTTGGTGAAATGCTGGTTAATGAAATTGCGTGCCGACAGTGGCAACTGGTTAATATCCTTAGTAATCACATCACCGGCAAATGCAAACTGAACGGCTACGATAGCCATCACAAGAACAGATAAAATTTTCTTCATAATCGTTATTTTTTAATGTTAATAATATAGTTTCCTATGTTTTTATAATGCAAATAACGATAGTGATTCTGGAAAGATTTAGGAATAACAGAGTGAGATCACATTTTTCAGTTTCTTTAACTATCAACAGAATGAAAACAGCATAGTGTCAATACATGTCGAATCAGCCTGCATATTCACAGATTCCGTCAAAAGAACCAACTTTTCATTTTGGGCAGTAAGTATTAAAACAACTATCGCCAGCAAAGAAAAAGAAAAAATTTAGATATTATTCATAAGATGTCAGTTCAGCATCCTCATTCCTCTTATAAATCATAACATTTATTGACTCCGCTAAAATACGAAAGGCAACCTGACGGTTGCCTTTCAATTGTTTTAAAAAGTATTACATTTGTGTAAATCCATTGTCACGAATGCATTAGAAGGCTTAAACACCCTCTTCATCATAAATTTCTTCCAATAACTCTTCCCGTGCCATCGTCATTTTACCATCAGCAGTAATCGTTATGGAAATAGGAACATACAAGTCCGTCTGCGGATAACACACACTGGCAGCATATACAATTCCTTGCGGGGTAGTCTTGTTGTATACCATTCCTTCCAAAATAGACTTTGCCAAAAAGTCTTCTCCCACTATTGAAGCAAAATTTCTCTTTGTAAAAGTCATATTGAAGATTTGCTCATTGCCACGCGTTAAACGAAGCTGAATCTTATTATCTACGAACTGATTTCCTCTATCATCTTTTACCAACGGCAAATCCTCATCCGGAGTGCGTGATATAAAAGAGTGATAATCCTTACCTTTAAACTTGATATCAACATCCGCCTTCGATACCTGCATACGTTGTAAGCCACATGCATCAACGCTATCCTGCATAATCAGCAATGATTTTTCTTCTGCTTTCTTATTTCCACCACAAGCGGTGACAACAATGAAAAAGCAATAGGCAAGCAGGTATATGAGTTTCTTCATAATTTATCCGTTCTTTAATTACGATGACAAAGGAACAAAAAGAGACGGAAATACACAAATGTTCGGAGTTGAAAGTTGATTACTTCCTCTCTCTCCGCCCCTCCTTCATCCGTTGTTCACGTTCGGACTGTTTCTTCGTATAAGAAGCATATTGCTCTTCCGTCATAATCTTTTGTAACTGTGCATTATACTCGTCATTGGCGTTTTTCATTTCCGCACGCATCTTTTCCCGTTCTTCCTTTGTCATCTGGGGAGCTTTTTTCCCGTCTTTCTTTCCATTTACGTCCGGACGCATAGACATACGGGCATCCATTTTTTCACACCGTGCCAGATTCACCTCCAACAATTGTTTCTTCTGCGCATCATTCAAGGAATACTCTTTTACCATACGTTCCGTCATCTTTTCCGCCCGTTCTGCCGGAGTCATCTTTTTATGTTCTCCACGCTGACCTTGAGCCATAACCACCCCACCTATCATAAACAAGGCGATCATTAAAAATGCTATTCTTTTCATACTAACTTTCTCTTTTTGATAAAACTACTAAATCTATTTTTCTGTTGCAACTTTATATATGACCCAATAAAAAACGGGAAGTTTAATTCAACTTCCCGTTTTAACAATAAATAAGCGTAATCCTTCTGAAAACTAATCAATTTTCACAAAACGTCCGGATTCTCCTTTATCTGTACGAAGAATATACATACCGGCAGAAAGTTCGCATACGCTAAAAGATATGCCACGATATACCAAATTCTTCACTAAACTACCACCTACACTGTATATAAAAATGCGTGTTCCCCATTCGGCCGTTACATCTAATATATCTCTTGTCAACGTAGGAAAAATTTTCAATGTTCCTTCCTCAGCCGTTGTCTCTATATTACCGGTTCCTACGATAGCACCACTTTCAATCACCATCCATCCGACCTGATCGAGTGCAGAAGTTCCTGATGCTCCGGCCGACTTTTCACGTTGCTTCATAAAAGTAACCGCTTCCGAAGTTAAACCCGAATAACGGAGATTGGATGTAAAACTATCATTGCTCGTCAAAAGTGTACAATAGAATGCCGGATCAGTATAAGTTCCATCAAAAGATAGTTCTGCTTTATTACTCAATTCTCCCACTACCTCAGCAGTCTTTCCCACTTTTATTTTTTTGCCATTTACAACCGTCATACCCGGGACAATTGCAAAATAGCAAATATTCTCTCTGGAAAAGCTACCTGTCATACTCTTTTCACGTGTAAAATGCACTTCAAATCCCTCCTTTGTCACATTTCTGACTCGTGCAAAGGAAGGAGATGTCACTTTTGCAGAAGATGGAGATACAAAAACAACAGGTGCTTCCGTAAATGGCTTTGTAAAAGTCACTTTTTTCCACTCGTCATTAACACTTCTTACATCTCCCGCTTCAACATCTAAATCGCCCCACTTATAATTTCCTTTAGTGGCTACAATATAAGGAGCATTTTCCGCTTTAGGCAGTTCTGTTACATTCTGATATTCCCACGGAGTAAATTTGAAACGAAACCCATTAGTCGAAGTTCCCTGAAGATGATAACTTAGCAGCGTTCTCGTAGCAGAAGAAAATCCGCCAAATACAACAGCAGGAGTAGTGCTATAAGCTGCTCCGTCTTCAAAAAAGAAATATTTCCACACCAGATCGGAAAGTGTAGCTACCCCATAACGAACATCCGAAGTGCCTTTCACAATAGGTACATCAACCACCATTTCATTAGAATATTTCTCTTCCGAACCGGATTTAATCTTCACACGATATGTATAGGCATGTGATTCCGTCGGCTTCAACTCTTCCGAATACTGATTTTTCAATTGTCCCACTCCTGAGATCAGTTCTTCAAATTCCCCGTCATCCGTTTTACGCTCCAATACATATTCATCTGTAAGTTCACCATTGTAATCCGTCCAGGATACTTCCACGGCGCGTGAATTCATATTGTACGAAGCTTCCAATTCCGGAGTCACCACCTGATATGTAGGCACTACAGCTTTCAAAGGATTATAGGCCATCGGAGCATGAAGATCACGATAATACTCACCGGCGGGGGTCAGTTTTTGGTCGATGGCACCGCCTGCCGTATAGTTCCCGTTATCATCTTTTCCTACCACCAATGCACGTTCGTCACCTACCCAATTATAAATGGAATAACGTTCGATAAAGCTACATGTATCCAAGACATTTAAGATACCCTTTAAATCGGTCAATTGCTTCTGTTGTTTACTGGCTTCATCAGCAGGCCAAGTCTCGTGCGTCCAGTTAGCACCATTGTTCCATTCTGTAATCCAGATAGGAAGTCCTGTTCGGTCGTGAATCGCCTTTAGCTTCTGATACCATTTTTCCGGTGAGATATTGCCATTGCCGTCCGTTACCACCTGTGCACCTCCGGAACCACCCCAATAAGCATGTACAGCTACATAGTCCACCCGGTAATTGCGTTTCTTACACTCATCCAGAAAGCTATACAACCAATTCAAATTATCGGCTATGGCAGGAGTACCCAAACGAAGTCCCGACTCCATCATTTGCGGCCATTGCCCGATCGCTTTTTCTACCGATGCATTGGCTTGTTCCGGTCTGTCCGGCTCATTATATCCCAAAAGATGGGTTACATTCGATTTCGAGTTGATCTCAGCAAATCCGGGCCATCCCCAATTCTGCTTAATAGGAACAAACTCCGCATCATTCAGCGACTCCCGGTCGGCACTCCAAGAATAATACCAAGTAGATGCCGTCAGATCTATCTCATTGTAACATCCCGCACCGGACGAACACCATCCCTTCTTGGATACCCATTCCCATCTGAAACAACGGATATAGGAAACCTTGCCATTCAATTCGTGCGGAAGAACCGGAATATCAATATCCTCATTGTCGGCAATGAACACACGGCTGTATCCCTGTCCGTTGGATTCATTGGCCAATGTCGCCATATATCCTCTTTTCAATTTGAAAGACCGGATGGCATTATCAAACGACTCCAAATCCTGATAGCAGGAATCTACGAGATACGTACGGTTCTCCCCCGAATAATTTTCGCCCGTGAAAACCTGCAACGGTTCATAGTTCTCATCATGAGGTATGATGACAGTACCATGGAGAAAAACATCCACCCGACTATTTTTACCCGGTTGCAAGACTTCTCCCGACACCTTTATCATGGAAGCATATTTCTCTATAACCTCAGAAGGGCGTACATTGTCGAAGAAGAGCCATGCATCCTGCGAAACCAGATTGACTGAGGCATTTTTCAAGGGAATTTCTCCGGTCATATGCATGTCTATCATCCCGCTCAATTCCTTGTTTTCATTCTCTATGGATACAACAGTCTGTGTCTCCCTCGCAAAGAGGGAGACACATGAACATAGTAATGCAAATAATATAACACTAAAAAATCTCATACACTATTCAATCTTTACAGGACCACTTTTTTAGTCACATTTCCTACTTTCACAATGTATACACCTTTAGCTTGTCCGGCCATCGGTATCATCATCTTATCAGATTGTGCTACATCCGACTTCTGCAAATTTCCTGCAATATCGTACACAGTCACCTGATCGCCGGCAGACACTCCGCCTACCAAAATATTCACACCGAGTTTGCGAACCGATACATTGTTGGCATTCATGGAAGCAATGCCAGATGCGGTTCCTTTCTGGAATACTACGTCATCATAGTCGATATACACATTTTCATTCTGAGGTTTTCCATCGCCTTCCCCACCGGCACCATCCATACCCAGACAAATAATCATCTTAGTTTCAGAGTCTGTCTTGATGCCTGATGTAGAAAAAACTTTCCAATCGCACGTTTCATGAGGAATCTGTTGTTCATAAATCATGGCACCTTTCACAGTTCCTCCTTTATCATTTGTTGAAGCCTCGTATACACGAATATGACGTTTAGCATCTTGTTTGTCTCTCGTACCACCCGCGTTCACACGATAAATGCAAGAAAGAGAATAGGTTTCTCCGGGAACAACACTTACCGTCTGCTGAATACCATCCGAATCAAACCAGCCATTCCAGAAATAGCGTTGAAAACGAAGATATTGATAATTATCATCTGTTATCAAATCCCCTCCTTCACCGGACATATCAGCATCCTCTATGTCTTTGATAAAGGCAAACGTGTTCCACTCATCTTGCCCTGCATTATTAAATGTTCCACTTACAATAGCGTTATCCAAACCATCGACATCTCTCTTAAGATCCCATCCTTCGATGACTTCAGGACACATTATGTCTGAATGATTAAATGCTGTATAGCCGGCCTCAAAATCACCGTTTTTCAACAGATTTCCCTCTTTTTGCTGTGCAAATACAGCAGTCATTGAAAAAAGAGTACAAGTTCCCCACAGTAATAATTTCGCTTTCATGATAGTTAAAATATTAATTAAACAATTCTATTATTTTAAGCAGTTCCCCGGCAGAAAATCCGCCGGAGACTGTTGTTTATTATTTCTAAAATTCCGGCATTGAATTAGCCGATTCACTCCATCCCGGGTTCTGATATAAGACACCGTCACCGCAAAGAGAGAATTGCTTAATAGGCACATAACCTAAATAATAAGCGTAATACCATCCCAAACCACTGAAAGCATCCGAGGTTCTTTGTATTTCAAAAGGACGCAGATAATTACTCAATTCCGACGAAGACACTACGGACTTGGTATTATCCGGATCGGCAGGCAATCGTTTGTAGGAGTAAACCGGAAGTTGCTTCCCATCATCTCCCCACAATTTAAAGCCTTCGATGTGATATTTATTTTCTTTCAACTGATCCATAGAGCGCCAACGGCACAAGTCCATATAGCGCATGCCCATCCCTATTAACTCACAACGGCGTTCACGACGAATGCAATACAATACTTTATCGCTTAATACCGCCCCGGCAGAATAGGCTCCCCAATCATATGCCTGATCTTTCAAAGCCGTCTCCTTTGCCATATCGGTTGCATCGATCGTTTCCTGAATGGAAGCAGTGATCAAGGCATGTTTCTGACGAAGTTCATTCCAATACTGTTCTATCTTATCCGTATGCCAGTCGCCCGATGCCAGATAACGGGCTTCGATGTAATTCAAATAAGCCTCGGCAGCCATGAATACAGGAGAACCCAAGAAAGTTCCATACTGATCATTCTCCTCTTTGTCTTTCGAATTGCCCATCCGTAGCATGTACCCTGTCGGATTCTTAGTATCCCCTGTAATCGTCGGATTTGCAGGCTCTACTATTTGTCCGGACGAGCCTAAGTTAGAAGTGAGGTTTACAAAGTAATTCACCTGTCCCGGCTCTTTCAGAAAGACATTAATACGTGCATCCCGATTCTTGCGGACATTGGCTATACCTTCGTCGTTGTAGGTAAAAGATGAAGAATAGATCGGTTTACCGTCACTCATCAAATAACTTTCGATCATTCCTCTTGTAGTACCGGTGCCATTATTCATCAGTTGTGCATGATAACCCACACTATGACCAACCGACAATGCACGGCTATACTGTCTCCACATAATAACTTCGCTATATCCTTTCATGTCTTCGGTAGCATACATATCCATGTATGGATTGCTGGGTTCACTGGCGCTTTGCTGTACATTTCCCGTATTTTGTACCAATGCATATTTTCCAGCGATAGAATCGGCAGCTTCATAAGCCCGTCTCAAGAAATAATCAATCTCTGCCTGATAACTCCCGGCTGGAAATGTATAATTAGGGTACATATCTTTTCCTGGCCATTTATCTCCTCCCGGTACATATTCCTTGTGATATTTCAGCCATGTAGCTTCAAACAGCGCTACTCTCGATTTCAGGAAAATAGCCGCATCTTCCGATATACGCGTCTTATTAGCATCCGGATTGGCTCCCGACATTAAATAAGAAGCCATATCCAGATTATTTAAGATAAAACGTGCCACCTCATTACGCGGAGAACGTTTACTTTCTTTTATCAAAACCTCTTCCTGATCTGGCAATATTTGAGTAATAATCGGATAATCTCCGAACATCTGGTATCGCTTAAAATATTCATAGGCCCGGAGAAAATAAATTTCTCCAATATAATGACGGATATACTCTTCATTACCGGAAAGATTGCCGGAAGCATATTTCGGAAGTACCTCCTGCAAAAAGTAGTTACAGCTACGTATGTTTTCAAAATAATAGTCTCCATTATCCATACCGGTATGCAGGTTTCCTATATACTTTGAATCAGCTTTACTCTTCACCATGTTATCCGTTCCTGCATCGCCACCAAAAATGCCATAAGTGTATATACCGCCATGTGAAGGCAATATTCCGTATAAGCCATTTACATAAGTTGCCAATTCATTTTCTTCATTCAAATAAAGTTCCGGTGGGATATCCGATGGAGGAGTTATATCCAGATAATCATTACATGAAGTCAATAGTACACCGGAGCAGGTAGCAATACCCACCAACCATTTAAAGCTAAGTTTATATCTATTTTTCATTGTTCTACTGTATTAAAATTAAAGTGTAATGCTTAAGCCGAAAGAAATGACTTTAGACAACGGATAAGCCTCACCGATATTCTTATTCTTTCCATCACCATTACCGCCATCCACTGTTTCCGGATCGAACATACTGGCCATTTTGGTTCCTACCCACAAATTTTCACCGGAAACATAAACTCTCAATCTGGACACATTGAACTTCTGAGTCCATCTCAAAGGCAGAGTATACCCCAATTGAACATTTTTCAGACGAATATAAGCTCCACTCTGCAAATATCGGGACTGACAATATTGATTTTTGTTCAAGTGTTTATCACCGCCGCCACCCGGCTGTGCCCCAAAATAAGGACGAGGATAGTATGCACCTGGATTATCCTCCGACCAATAGTCTAAATGGTCATAAAAACAAGTGGATTTACGGGCATCTCCTGTTGCTCCCCAGAACAGCCAGCTATCCTGCCAGTAATCCCGCTTCATCACTCCCTGAAAGAATGCACTGAAATCAAATCCTTTCCAATCAGCTCCCAGATTAATTCCAAACTGATACCGAGGAGTCTTATTTCCTATTTTCTTATAATCCCCGTGATCTGCCAATGTATATTCTCCACTATTTATTTCACCGTCACCATCCAAATCGACATACATAATATCACCGGCATTCCAGTCATCACCCAATCCAGATTGTCCTTTCCGAGGTTCAGCCGGCCATACTCCATGTGTATTATAATAATTCTGGTCGAGTTGATCCAAATGCCGTTCCATCTCTTCTTTACTTTGGGCAATCCCTACCGTCTCATATCCATAAATATCGCCTAAATACTCTCCTTCGATGTACCCTCCTAAATTTCCGGTCGGATTATTCAGATATTTCACAACTTTTGAACGGGCATCTGATAAGGAGAATCCAATGTTATAACCCAAACCGTTACTCAAACGATCCTGCCATTTAACGGCCAATTCAAAACCGGACGTACACATATCCGCACTATTCACATCAGGAACGGCTATTCCCAATACAACCGGCAATTCCAAGCCTTTTGCTACCATTCCAGTAGTAGTACGCTGAAAATAGTCGAAAGAACCTGTCAACCTATTATTGAATGCTCCGAAATCGAGACCGATATTCCAGCTTTTCACACGTTCCCATGTCAATATCGTACTGATCATTTTCGGCTGGGTTGTCGTGTTAGTCTTCTGGCCATTCTGCAACCAATCACCATTATTAGCTTTCACTTCAAGCACTTCATAAGTCGGATACCAACCATCCGTATTCTGATTTCCCAATTCTCCGTAAGAACCTCTAACCTTCAACATGCCAATATAGGGTTCAATCGATTCCCAGTATTGCTCACGGGCCATGTTATATCCCAACGAGAAAGAGGGATACAAGTCCCAGCGCTGATTGCTACGGAAACGCGAACTTCCATCATAACGCAAATTTACTTCTGCCAGATAGATACCTTTATAGTCATAATTGGCACGTCCGAAAAATGCCGCGGTAGCCCAACGGTTATATTTACCTCCTGCCGAAGGATATTTATCCTCTCCGTTCAGCAATTTGTCCGTCATCGCATTCTCATAAGGAAAATCATTGCTGATAAACCCATATTTAGTATGTTCATCATAATCCTGACGCAATCCTTCTGTCTGGAAACCAAACATCACTTTCATATTATGAACTTCGGCAAAACTATGAGAATAATCCGTATAGGCATTTATATTCATATAGTTCTCACGGGTATGACGTCTGTTCAGCGTTCCCGCTCCCGACTGCTCTATCGGAGTGCCATCCGTATAATAGCTTTGGGTCAGGAACCATGTCTCTCTCACGGCCGAATTATATATTCTATAATTGGCTTCCAAGTGCGTTGTCCATCCCTTGATCGGTTCAATGATAAGAGCACCCTGCATATAAAGCTCATCATTTTGGGAAATATATCTTCCACCTTGGTCCAGCTTCATGACCTCCTGAAAGAGTCCACCGAAAATATTGCCGTAGGGATCGCGGAAAGGAGTGGTCGGCCAGCCGTTCATGCTCAAATTATCATAAAGAGAACCGCTCAAAGACGAAGGTCTGTCGTAATCTTTACGGATAAATCGCGTATTTACATCCAGTCGCACCCATTTGGACAGCTCCGCATTAAATTTAGCCGTCATGGTGTAACGTTTCAGTTTATCGGAAGACACGTTACAAAGTCCGGATTGATCCAGATAATTGGCAGATGCATAGTATCCGATCTTATCCGTACCGCCACTTACACTCATGTTGTGTTCCTGCGAGAACGCCCAATCTTTATACACAATATCATACCAGTCCGTATTTGCAGAATAGTTATTCCATTGATTCGACCAATACTTGGAGTTACCGGAATCCGGTACCATATCCACCGCACCTTCCTGTCCATTCACCGTTGCATAAATACGGTCCATCACCTCTTGTTGGAAATAATCTCCGCTTCCTGCATTTCTACTGGCCTCATTATAATAATTGGCAAACGTCCACGAATCTACCATATCCGGAATACGCGTAGGACTACCCCAGCGGAAGTTATTATTGTAAGTAACCGCAGCCTTTCCCTGACGTCCCTTCTTCGTAGTAACAAGAATTACCCCATATGGTGCACGTGAACCGTAAATAGCAGCAGCAGCCGCATCTTTCAATACGGATACATTCTCAATATCCTGCGGATTGATAGAATTGATATCCCCTTCCATGCCATCGATTAGAATTAACGGATCGGCAGAAGCGGAGCCCAATGTGTTCGCACCACGAATTCGGATGCTTGCATTTTTATCCAGCGCTCCGGAATTAGACGTAATCTGCAATCCCGGGACTGCCCCTTGCAGAGCCTGCACAGCATTGATCACCGGACGATCCTCCATCACTTTGGCATCTACCATCGATACCGCCCCCGTCAGATTCACTTTCTTCTGCGTACCGAATCCCACTACTACCACCTCATCCAGTGACTTCGCGTCATCTTTTAATATAATATTGAAATTCGTTTTCCGTCCGACTGTTATTTCCTGAGTCTGATACCCCAAGTAACTTATGACTAGTACATCGCCGGAGCGAACCGACAATGTAAAATTACCGTCAATGTCGGATATAATTCCATTTGTCGTACCCTTCACAACAACATTCGCCCCGATCACCGGTTCTCCTGCAATATCCTTTATAACACCTGTAACTTTAACTGTTCCTTGCTGCTGAAGCACGTTTTGTTCCATCCCATCGGCAAAAGCTACCGAAGGAGCCATCAGCAACAACCCTCCTAATGCAAAAGCGGCAAAAGCCCTGCATGCTATTCCTGCATTAAATGGTGGACAATTAAGAGAAAAGTTCATAGCCTTGTTTTTTTTCATACTATTATCTTTTAAATGTAACTGTTATTTCCGTTTTTAAATATCCTGAAAACGTCCTCTTACCCTACAAAAAAATGTGTAACCTTTCGCTGTTTCATTTACATAGTAACCGCTCTTTTTCTACCTTAACCTTAATTCCCTTAAAAACTAAAAAATACCTTTATTTTCGATGAAACAAAAGTAGGGAAGGAAGAGAAAAATCCACTCCAATATTATTTCAAAAAGCCCGATTTTAATGCAACCCCAGAATTTCAGAAATAATTGAATGATTTTTCTACCTGCTATGAAGTACAGAAAAAGAGATTAAAGAAATGAGAATGGCATTGCTACCATTCCCATTATGTGTAAAGCGATTTTTTGATCTTATTGATGCCTCCCTGAAAACCTGCTTCAATTCAGCTCAATAAATTTTTCTGATTTATCGGGGCAGGTTCTGATTATGACGTAGTCTCTACCTATCTTTTACAGGATTCTCTTCATCGTTTTCACTCTTCCCGCCATTGATGAAGCGTTCCATATATTCACTCGGGTGCATTCCCAACTCTTTTTTAAAGCAGGCGCTAAAATATTTCGGATCGTTGAACCCGACGGCATAAGCTAACTCCGAGATTCGTACATTCCGCTTCTCCTCCATGATTCTACAAGCAGCTTTCATGCGGATGTTACGGACAAAAGATGAGTACGACAATCCGGTCAGTGATTTCAGCTTTCTGAAAAGAGTTGATTTACTCACTCCCACCTCTTCCACAAAACGAGTCTGATCGAACAACGGATCATCCAGATGAGCTTGCACACTGCCGATTGCTTTCTGTAAAAATTCCTCATCAATACTGGTATAATTCAATTCGTCCACCTCGAAAACCAATTGTTTTTTGAAATCCTTGTTGGCACGTTCCCTGGTTTTCAATAAATTACTGATGCGGGCATGGAGTACACTCAGATTGAAAGGTTTGCTAATAAAAGCATCCGCACCCGCTTCATATGCTTCCACGCGATCTTCTTCCTTATTTTTAGCAGTCAGAAGAATGACAGGGATATGGCTTGTATCAAAGTGTCCTTTCACGTAACGGCAGAATTCAAGCCCATCCATTTCCGGCATCATCACATCTGATACTATCAAGTCCACATCTTTGTTTCCAATGACCTCGATCCCCTCTTTACCATTACAAGCTGTATATACATTATAATTAGCTTTCAGCAGCTTAGTCATCATCATCAACAAGTCCTCATTGTCTTCTACCAAAAGCAATGTGCCCCCTTTTTCCTCTGCCTGTCCCTCTTCTTCTTCCTCCACCACTTCCACGGGAATGTGCTGTGCTACGGGCAGTACATCCGATTTATCATCGATATTCTCCTCCTTATATGCACCGCGATTAATAGGAATAATCACCTTAAACGCCGTACCCTCTCCCAGTTTACTTTGTACGGAGATAGTTCCCTGATGCAGTTCCACCAGATCTTTTGTCAACGACAGTCCGATGCCAGTGCCTATGGTATTGAATTTCCTGTAATCACCTTCATAAAAACGCTTAAACAGTGTTTTCTGAGCCTCTTCCGAAATACCTTCTCCGTTATCTTTCACTACCAACACAGCCGAATCCAATGTTTTTTCATAACTCAGATCGACCCACACCGTTCCTTTTTCTTTGTTATATTTCGATGAATTGGACAACAGATTATATAGTATTTTGTCGATCTTGTCCGAATCAAAATATGCCATAAAGGGTTCGGGATTGGTCATGATCGAGAAATAGATTTTTTTCTTCTTCATCAACGGCTCAAAATTATCCACACTGTTTCGGACGAATGCCGCAAGGTCTCCCCGTGACACACGTAGTTTCAGATTTCCAGTTTCCGCTTTTCTGAATTCCAGAATCTGCTGCAGCAGACGTATCAACCGATTGATATTGTTCGTCATTATCTGATAATAGTCTCCATTCTGCGGAGCACAAAGTTTCAGCTCATCGACCGTTGCCGAAATAATAGTCAAAGGAGTAAGTAATTCATGAGTGATATTCGTAAAAAATTGCAGTTTTGTATGATTCAACTCATCCGCTTTTGCTTTTTCCAGTTCGCGCAAATGCAAAGCATTGTACAGCTGCACACGCTTTTTTCCCATTCTGAATAATATACAGCCCGCCGATATTATTAAAATAGCGTAAATAACATATGCCCACCATGTCCGCCAGGGTGGTGGCAGTATCACTATCTCCATAGCCGGTTCTCTTTCTCCCCATATCCCATTGGAGTTGGCCGCTTTTAAATGAAATTTATAGGTACCGGCAGGCAGGTTATTGTAATAGGCAAACCGGCGCAACTGATCCGGATATTGCCAATCCGTATCGAAACCATCCAATTTGTACGCATATTTATTTTGTGCGGGATTCATATAATCGAGCACGGCAAATTCAATACTAAAATTATTGTGCCAATAGTCCAGCACTATTTTTTTCGTGAAATCGGGTGACTGTTCGGATATCCTGTTTCTCACAGCATCCTCCAGATTATTCCACGATTTATCAAAAATTTTAATATTAGTTATTGTAATAGACAATTGGAAGTCCGACTCTTTCAGACGGTCCGGAAAAAAGCTGTTATATCCATGGGCGCCTCCGAAAAACAGTTCCCCCTCTTCGGTTTTACACGCCACATTCCTGATAAACACATTATCCTGCATGCCGTCCGCCGTAGTATACAGCCTATAGTTGACTTTCGACAGGTCCTCCGGCACATACAGTCTCACCAATCCCACATTCGTACCTAACCACAGTTCATCCTCTTTACTGCCAATAATACTGGATATAACATCGCCCGGAAGATTCCACTGCACATGTACAGATATGAACTTACCGATTTTAGAATCGTACAAACTAAGTCCGCATCCTTCCGTACCAGCCCAGATACGCCCCAATTCGTCTTTATACATACACATCACTTTCAGTGAATTCAGCTTATCATTTTCAGGAGAATAGCTATATATTTTGTAGTCCTTTACATTATTCCCATTCCCCACTACACGTACGATCCCCATATTTTCGGTAGCGATCCACATTTCTCCGTCAACCCCCTCTTCAATATCCTGTGCAATCAGATTGCGCAAATTCAATCCCATTACATCCAACAAATCAAACCGGCAAATATTCCCCTCTGCAGTAAGCATACTGAATCCATACGACGTTCCTAACCAGACCTTTCCCTGAGAATCTTCTTTTATATCATAAATACGATCGCTGGGCAACCAAGGTGTGTCATTTGCCCGATAACATTTCACACGAGCACCGGATTTTGCTTTTTTATCATATACATAGAGCCCGCCGTCATAAGTTCCTATCCATATTTTTCCGGTAGTAGGCGACTGCATGATCGAAAACACGGAATAAGTGGTCGAACCCGTATCCGGAAAGCCAAGCTGACGCATATTCCACCATTCCCCCGTCTGACGATTATATACCACTAATCCGTAAGTACCTATACTCAGCCACATCAGACCCTCATCGTCCACTAAAATATTTCTTACTGAATTAGTTTTAAATACTTTCTTAATATTTTCCAAATGATCCAATGCAAAATTCAACTCACGCGTTATGATTGCCGTTACTCCTCCTCCAAGCGTGCTCAACCACATCATTCCCTGCTGGTCACAAATCATGGAAGTCACCTCATTTCCCGAAATAGAATGTCCGGACTCGTCCGGATAGTAATTAACAAAACTCGTTGTTCCATAAGGCAAAATGCTCAATCCACTTCGTGTTCCTACCCACAGTGAATTTGTGTTCCGATCCTCGGAAAGAGCATAAATTGTATTATCTGCCAAACTACTTTCGACAGCAGGCTCATTTCGAAAAACGTCCCATGACACCCGCTCCATGTCATAAGGATTTTTAAGCAGAAACAATCCACCTTCCCATGTACCTACCCAAATCTGATGATGGCTATCTTCAAAAACAACGTGTGCCGATTTCCGTTCATTCATTTTCGGATAAGCAAAATATTTACCTTCCTCCGGATCGTAACGATAAAGCCCTTCATTCCAAGTTCCGATCCATATATTTCCTTTTGAATCTTCCAAAAGAGATTTCACGGAAGTTTGCGGCATCACATCTTTAGTGGTTTCCCGCGTAAAAAGCACGCAAGAGTCCCTTTCCGGGATATACTGATACAACCCCTGATCGGTCCCTAATAAGATCTGCCCTTTCCGGGTTACTAATATTTTGGATATTGCATTATTGCTGAATTCCGTTTTATTGATCTGTTTAATTTTCCCGGTCACTTTATCCAGCACATTCAGTCCATCATATGTACCTATCCAAATGCGATGCTTCGTATCTTCTTCAATACATGAAATATTATTATTCCCCAGAAGATTCCAATTGTAAATATTCGATTTATAAATCTTCATCTCATATCCGTTATACTTCGCCAAACCGTTACGAGTAGCCATCCATATATAGCCCTCCTTGTCTTGATATACCTGTTGAATGTCATTTGTCGACAATCCATCCGAAGTGCTCAATTGTCTGAAACGGAAGTTCCGGAAATTTTCCGTTGCCTGCAAGGAGGATGTTTCCACAAACATCAACAAAAAAAACAGGCAAAGTAATTTGTAAAGCGGTAAGTATTGATTCTTCATAACGTATTATTTTTTAAGTCATATTAATCTTGTTTATGCGAAGCACACGACAAAATTATATTATAAATCATTAATATTACCAAAGATAAGTAGAATTTAACTCTGAGATATTAAAGTTATCCATCTAAGACAGAAAAAAACAATAGCAAAATCCATCTTCATACAATCCCTTTATCAGCTGGTTTTCAGTCCCTTCACGAAAAAGTAATAATACCAGAACGTATCGCTGAAATAGGGTTTGAATACCTCTTTTGATTTTTCATCCGATTGCCCAGCCATTTGTTCGGACAATTTTATAAACTTATCAAAGCGAGTTACCACTTCATCTTCTATTTTAAACTGCCGATAGTCCACCTTGCGTTCCAAGTAAGAATACAAGATTGCCGCCTCCTGATAATGCAGTGGAAGCCTATCGTGCGTACGAGCATATAGTATAAAACGGGGCCAAAAACGGGCAATGTCCTTCTGCACCAAGTTACACTGCAATGAGAGTTCCACAAGTTCGGGAGGCCCTCCCTCCATGTAAGCGATCTGGCTTATCAGATAGGCTTCCAACAATCCCCCGTCTCCCTCAAGTGCATTATTGTATGCCATCAACGGCTTAATCATTTTAAATTCCGCATCTTCCGCCATCAGTTGCGGCTCATCGATGTAGCGCTGATATTTTTCCGCCCAATCTTTGTGAAATAGAGTCTGTGCCAATGTACTGTTATATTTCTGTGCCAGAGCAAATTCTTCATTCAGTAAAGCGCACTTCACCATATATTTAAGGTATTCCACCTTCATGCCATACTCCACTTTATCTTCCATGCACCAACGGTAACAATAATTAATTTTCCCATACTGAAAGTACAAAGCCTTGGCTCCTGTATTACGCATGACAGGAGTAGTGCGAATAATCCTGTAAGGAACTCCGTTTATCTTAAACTTAAACATCCGGTCGCCCGCCTGCCCCAACTTATAAAGCGCCATATCCGTATTTAAAACAATCAAGCGTGTCGGCTCTCCTTGCTGCGCTTGGGCACAGTCCACCACTTTCTGCCAATCATTGTCCAGAATAGCTCTGTCCATATCGATTGTTATGCGAAAGTTTTCATCATCAAATTCATAATACCATGCTCCTCCCAATGCCATAACAAACACGATCAGGGCAAGTACGACAGATACTACGCGAGCTCTTTCCGTTTTTTGTTTCCATCGATGAGCATAGAAAGCCAGAAATATCACATAAGCATACAATAGTCCAAAAGGCATCCATAAAATCATTTCATTGGGATAAAACCTAGGAAGGACAGATGTGTAAAGAGAGTCGCACATCAATTGCGTGTAGACCAATATGTAATAGAATAACGGGACCAGAGCAATGGCAATTATAGCTACCAGCATATTCCATGCCCACCACACGCGTTTCTGTGTGCACTCATCAATGGCAAACAGGATTACTACCAATAAGGCATAGAATCCTAATATCGGATAACCAACTATAGAAAACAGAATAACTACCCCACCGCGCCATAACCAGTGTTTCAGACAGCGATACACCCAAAAACTTCCCACAACTGCTATCATGCCCAACAGATTGGAAAAAGCATATCCCGGCGATTTCAAAATATAGACCACATAGCCCAACTGTACCAATGCCAGCAATAAGAGTGCGGAAGGAACAAACGAAAGCGTAAAATAACGGTCGGGAATACGAAAAGCCTTTCCCACAAGGTATTGGAGAACCAGCAACAAAGCGATAAAAACAGCTCCACCCAGCCAAGGATAATAGAAGAATTGTGTCAGGAATGTGCCGCCCCATATCAATCCTCCTCCGGGCACCATCATACATTCTTTCAGAAAAGTCCAGGAAGGAAGAAACAGTGATAAATCTTCTACCTTTTTCAGGTAATTGAAGTTATGTATCACCGTCATATAAATAGCCAACAATATAAATACTGATATAGACGCTATTTTCATGTTCCGGTAGTTTGTCTGCTCCCACTTTTCCAGCCAGCCGGACATTTTATTTCCCTTATTGTTTTTCGCTGCTGTATTTTTCATCATTTTCGTCTTAGAATCCGCTCGTAAAAGTAGCATATAACCTTCAATTCCACTCTACGTTTACCGATCAAAAAACGCGATTGAATCAATATTCCCCCATGAATGAAATAAAATTAGTGTTGGTTGAAAGTTTTCCCCTTCAACCAACACTCTTTTGTTACGTTTATTTCAGAAATTCGGATGTATATTTTTTCTATACCCCATACATTACGATCACATAGCTACCTTATATGTTTTCATCCCTACTCTGACCAGATAAGTTACGTTTTGCCGGAGCGTGATGCGCGTCAGTCCCCCTGTGGAAATATAAATGCCTGCGTTAATACCGTCCGTGGTGTACACCTGTACTTTCTGCCCCTCCACGGTTCCTTGCAAAATCAGCTCATCATGCTGTGTATACACCTTTAGTGCCGGTTCATCCGCACGGACATCTTCTACGGACGAAGCCGTACTTTCGAAGGTGACGGCCAGTTCGGCATCACTTTTCAGAGCCTGAGTGGTATAAGTCCCGTCTTCCTTCACATAAGCGGTCACATCATTATCGTTGAAAGTCACAGTATTCAGGTTCCACCCCTCTGCCGGCAAAATGGTAAAGGTGTATTGCTCACCACGGGTAATCAGTTGCTTCAATAATCCGTTGTCGGCATGCCGAATAGTGAGGTAATAAGGAAGCTCCTTAAAAGTTACCTGCAGAACCATGTTTTCTGTGGCTTCGGCAATCGTATAAAGTCCTTCATCGTTTACGTCAGCTGTCACGTTTTTATTATTGAGCATCACTTGTGCTATGCCGTAACCTTTAGCCGGCTGAATAGTAAACTCAACTTTGGTATCTTTATCTATTAGCTCACTGCTTTTTTGCTGTCCGTTAATGAGTACCTTTCCATAAACGGCATTATAAGAGGCGGCAACAGTGAGTGATACTAACGGTTCCCCATCTCCATCCTGTTCGATGATGCTGGCAAAATCTCCCCAGATCGGAGCAATCCAATAGCGGGAATAAGCACCTACCGGGACATACAATTTACATTTCTGCTGATTGATTCCCTCGAAAGCTGTTTTGTTAAGGGTCGGTAATTCTGTACACATACAACTAATGGCTTCCACCTTTGTACATCCCGCAAAAGCAGACGCATCAATGTATTTTACGGTCGAAGGCAATGCAATAGAATCAATTCCGAGACATCCTTGAAAGGCGGCATCACGAATTCTTTCCGTCTTGATCGGCAGCTGAATTTTCTCCAAACTTTTACAACCTTGAAACACATAGCGATCGATAACTGTTATCTGATTTGGAATATGAATACTTTCCAACGAACTACAATTGGCAAATGCACTTTCACGAAATGCCAATACGCTATTTGGCACGGCTATAGCACGCAGTTTAGTACAATCACTAAAGGCTCCTACTCCAATATGGGTAATATTATCCGTCAATGTCACATACTCAACATCTGTGCCTTGAAAAGCAAAATCATCGATTGTATTAACCGTTTCCGGCACCGTATATTCAGAACCTTTTCCATTCGGATAAATACGTAAAACAGTCAGGTCCTTACTACACACAACACCGTCTATATCGGCATATTTTTTATTCTTTTCATCCACTTTTATTTCTCTCAATACCGGACACTCGCCAAAGGCTCCGCCGACAATTGTTGTCACATTTTCGGGAATTACAAGTTTTGCTAAAGAGCTACATCCGGCAAAAGCATTTTTCTCAATGCTCTTAATACTTTCTGGAACAGAAAACTCTTTGAAACTGCACTGTGCAAATGTCATGGGCTTTATATAAGGAACATTTGGAGACAATACAAAGCTTTCTAACTCCGTACATCCGAAAAATACCCCCTCTCCCATCACAGAAACAGATATCGGTAATGTAATGGAAACAAGTTTTGTTTTAGCAAACATATAGCTTCCGACCCCTTCACTGTAAGAGACTCCATTTCCACTGCTTGTTCCGGAAATCAATGTATAGTATTTAATACCGCCCGTTTCGTAATAATAATCCCCTCCCGAGATAATGTTAACTCCGGACATATCCAGCTTGCGCAAAATGCCTTTCGTTTCCTTTCCAGTCGCATCACATCCGGCCATATCGCGTATAAAGCGGATATCGCTACCATTCAAGGTTCCCGAAACAATCAATTCATCAATCTGATATTTTTTCGAAGAAGCAATTTGCTCAGATAATGTTCCGGCTTTCGCTATATTCAAAGAGATTTTATTTTGTGCCCATACTCCTGCATGTACACAAAGGCAACAACAAACCAACCTCGCAACCCTTATTACATTTATCATTATATTTTTAGATCATAGCATATGAGACACAACCATTCTTTTCACCACTACAGATTCAGGAGTCTGAATGCGCACTGTATAAATTCCCGGCAATAAAATTCCTGCCAAATGAATCACAACAGCCTCTCCCCTTTTAACCAACTTATCCGAATATACCACACGTCCACTACCAATTTCCACTATTTGTATGTCAGCAGTACTATTATTATTTATAAAGACTTTGAAATCACCATTATTCGACATAGGATAGAGTACAACATTATTTTCATCATCGTTCTCCATTCTGCTTATACCAGTACCCCCTTCTTCGTACTTTTGCTGTTCTGTCATCAGTCTCTTATTCTCCTGCCAATAAGAGAGACTAAACATGTCCGCCATCTCATAATCATAAGCCTTAGTATCAAAATATAAACCAAAGCTCTGCGAGTTACTTGCCCCTTCTTCCACAAGAAACAGATTACTTCCAGCAAATGAAGAAGCTCCTGATATGGACAATAATTTCTTGTCATTAACATTTTGTATTTTATAACAACCGTCCTCTTCCAGTTCTAAACGCCATTGCTGACTAACTTTTGCATTCTCTACAGTAAGACGCAAAGTCCCAAATATTGATTCCAAATAATTACCTGTACTCATATCCTTCAGTTTCCAGATATAAGGATTATCAGTAGCTTTCAATTCAAAACTCATATTTACTTCATCATTATCATCATCAATGTTAAAGCCATTTTTAGATTTAGACATCCAACGATCGGAATTTTTATCAAGGATACGTACTACTATGCCATCAGCCAACGCTTTAACACGTTTAAAGCGATCGACATTATCAAAAACACTCATATCCCAACTGTCATACCATTTTACAGTAGGTATCCCCGAACGCATGCTCAGAGGTAACCATACATATTGAGATTTTCCCCCTACATCACCAGAATCCCAACGATCTCCCATATAGACATAGGCGCTCTCATAACCGTTTACCTTCAGTACAAAAGTACTCTGCGAATGATATGTTGTTGTATTGCCCTCGTCAATGGCAAAATTTTTTCCAGGCGTCCAAGCTCCAAATATTTCCGTTGCCGATGCTGAATGTCCCGGATTGGGATTCCACCCCGTACAACCGGAAAAAAGTCCAAAATAGACATCATCAACTTTAAAAATAGCAGGTGCCTCATAACTCAATCCTTTCAAAATCTTTGTTTCTGTAATAGGATTCTTTTCTGTTTCCAAATAATCTTCGGAAAGTAAAGCTACATTCATATTAGTGTTCATATCAGTAGATCCAAAATGATAGGCTTTTCCATCGGTATCTTTAAAAATAGTCTGATCGCGCGAATCATGATTATTAGGACGGAAAGTACTTACAAATTTATAAGTTCCGTCTATTTCATCACTCACAGCGACACAAACGCGCGCTTCCCCATAACCATTACCATCTTCCCAATGAATATACATAACCCACTTTCCTGTTTTATCATTATATATCACTTTTGGACGCTCAAGAGTACATTTACCGGTATTCAAGTCTCTTGCTTGGTTTTCATTAAATACCAATCCTACACGCTTCCAATTATAGAGATCGGCAGAAGTATAGCAACTCACGCCATTACTATTATATCCAGTACGATCCTCCCCAAACCAATAATATATTCCTTCATGGAAAATAACACAACCACCATGAGCATTAATATGCCTGCCAGTAATATCATTCCAAACAGATCCTGGAACAATTTTATCATTGGCAGCCTGTGCCACAGTATTTCCTATGTTGCTGCTCAATGCAGCAACCATCAAAAGCGAATAAATAAAAAATTTCATCATCTTATTAAAATAAATAACACATTTCACGATTATAAAATCATTAACGACCGCAAATAAAGAAAAAACACATTAACTATTATATTAAAAATATTTCAAAGAAGAATGAGAAAATTATTGTGAAACAAATTTCCTCTTATTCGAAATAAGAGTCCTCTCATTCACATATTTAAATCCATTCTATTTACCGGATAACAATCAACTTCCGTATTTCTTTATATACCGAAGTTTTTATGCGAACCATGTAAATACCCGGATTTAATCTGCCAGATAACTCTATAGCATATCCGTTATTATCCAATTTTACGGTTTGGTATACTTGTAATTATATAAAGCCAGCTGAGCCTTTATCGGTTCTTGAGATATCACATTAATCCGGCTGCTTTTCTCATCATAGTATAAAGTAAAAACTTCATCAACTCCCTTTTTCATAACTTGCAGATTTGTTATATGCTTCTCTTGTTCTTTAATTAACACCAAATTATTTTGTCGATAATCCTTTGTAAAAAGAGCTGCTTCTTCATCTTCCGGATAAATCTTCGAATCAAAATAAACCCCAAAACAACGAGCATCTTTTTCTCTACCCAAATAAATAGTTGAACCAACAAACGTAGAAGAACCCGAAATAGCTAAATAATACTCTCCCACATTGTTTTTTATTTTATAAGTACCGTCTTCCTGTAATAAGAAAGTCCATAATTGCGTCGTTTTATCATTTTCTTCACTTAAACGTAAAGTACCAAATACAGACTCCACATATTGTCCCGTTTTGTTATCTTTAAGCTTATAAACGTAAGGGTCATCCGTAGCATAAAAAGTAAAACAAAGATTGGTATTACCATCATTCTCTAACAGGAAAGACGACTTTGATCGTGAAACAAAACGATTAGAATTACGATCCAACAAAAAATATTGCCTCTTGTCCTCAATAAATTTGGTGCGCTTAAAACGGTACATATTATCAAAGATACTCAGATCCCATTCATCATACCAATGTATTGTGGGATAGCCCGAGCGCATGCTGATTGGTAACCATACCTGTTTTGAACTTTCCAAATTATTTTCATCCCAACGGTCACCTACATAAACTAATTTTTGATCATCTCCTCCTACTTTAAAAACAAAAGCACTCTGAGAGTCATAAGTAGTCCCTTTTACGTCATCCACGCAAAACTCAATCCCACTACCAGTAACATCTGTAAATACCCGCTCATAACTCCAACCTTCAAGCATATTATACGAATAGGCCCAACGACTGCGATTGGGTTTCCAATACGTACATCCTGAAAAAAGTCCGAAATACATATCATACATCTTGAATATAGCCGGAGCCTCATACTTTACCCCATCCAAAATAATCGATGCATTCGAAGTACCATCCAGATAATCATCATTCAACTGTACCCCCAATATGTCCGCATTGGTATTTACCGCTCCGATGAAATATACTCTTCCATCTGTATCGTCTTTAAATAACGTATAGTCCCGGCTCAAAATCCCATTCACACATGAAATATCATATAAATCATAATCCCCCTCCATATGATCACTTACCAATCTACAACTTTTGGTAATAGTCACTTCCATATTCTCCCAAACAGCCCATATAATCCACTTTTTTGTCAACTCATTGTACAAAATTTTAGGACGATATAAATTACGACCTTTTGCCAAATCCCAATTGTCTTCACTTATCTTTCCAGACAGTGGTATTATCAGCCCCCTATTAGTCCAATTATACAGATCTTTCGATCGATAACATCCGACTCCATTACATTCATTTCCTGTCCGGCTGTCTCCTATCCAATAATAATAACCGTCCTCATATACAATATATCCCGCATGAACATTGATGGCTTTACCACTTGTATCATTCCAAATCTGTCCTGGACGAAAAGTCACATTCTGCGCCTTTATAATCTCATTTATTGCAAACAAAAATACCCAAAACAAAAAAACTCTCATAATTATGTAGCAATATTCAAATTAATAATTAATACAGTTGATTCTTGTGTCAGTTCAATCCGAAACCCAAAATGTTATCTCTCGTATACACGTTTACATACAATCAGAAGTCTACAAAATAAATATCATCTATAAGCACAAAAATATTTTCGCCTCCATTTATAACTTCTGTTTGATCTGTCCACACAAATCATGTACCTACAAATCCCCTATCAATTAAAGTTTAATCTATTTTAGGGAATTCAAAAATCGCAATTCAAATTACTTTTTCCAGATACTTATTATAGAATCTACTAACGAAAAATAAACTACATCTTTCTCTCCACTCAATACACTCACTCTGCGATATATCCCATGAAGAGTAAATTCTCCGACAACCAAAGCGTAAATTCTTTCGAATATGCCTAAAAACAAAACAGACAGGGAAGAGATCTAAACCTCTTCCCTTAGCAAAGCATCAATAAACAATCTTTACTATCTCTTTCCTTGTACCATCATTTACAACACATACATAAATTCCCTTCTCATATAATGGAATTGATTGTCCTGAAGTATAACTATTTTCTACAGCAATAAGTACTCCTGTTGAACTATATATTTCAATTTTAGCAGACTCTGGTACATTATTCAAAGTTAACCAATTATCTATTACTGTTCCATAAACCCCTGCATCCGAATTCGTTCCTTCAATGCCTGTTACATCACCTCCAAAAACCGGTTCAAGTGGAGCGTATGCTCCAGTAGGATCATAAGTAAAGTATTCTACATCAGCAAAGGTATTATCAAAACCAACTTCCTGTGTCAGAACACGAGATACACCTGTCAGACGCATCTCATCCACAAGGAAAGGACGTACACTGGATCCCCAGCCACCACCATTCAGAAAACGCTCATTATAAAGACTGACACGAATTTGACGACATTCAGCTGAAGTTGTATAATCCATAGAATAACTTACCATACCATCCATGTTGGAAATCTCAACCTTATTGTTCAATTCGGAATTTTGAACCTCTTCAATACGGACACTGCTCATCAAATAATCGATGGCACTATCCTTCACCTTCATTCCACCACCTGCTAAAAAAGAAAGGCTGTAAGTCTCATTAGGAGCAACATCTACAATCTGAGAAACACGACCTGCAGCCCAACCATCATTCCAAGTATAACGTTGAAGGCTCATCACATGATTATTGAAATCCAAATCATTATTAATCTCATAATTCGGAACAGTATAGAGACAATTGTACTGATCAATAGGATCAAGTTGCCAACCCTCTACACGAACTATTAAAGAATCGGAAGCACGGTAATCATACTCACCTTCAAAATCTGGGTTCTTCAACAGATTCTCGACCATATCCCCGTTCTCAACGGTCCAAGAAGCCTGATTGGCATAATCGGAAGCACGAAGGATAGCGATTTGAAGACCATCACGATAAACGAAAATACGCTGATCTGAAGTTACAGAAAAACGATAAGTGTGATACTTGCCATCGTTGTTATAAAAATGCTGGAGACCACCATCAAAAGCCGTAGCAGGATTAGGTATATTTACTTGAGTACTACCATCGTACAAGCCTACAGAAGTGGAATTGACATAAGCTTTAAAGCCGGCTCCTTCCGGGGTCACAGCAAAGGCCTCGAAAACCTTGTTCAAATTATCTGTCTTTACACGGAACTCAACCGTATAGCCATTCTCACCAGGAGTAAAACCATCTTCCTTCCCCTTAACAAAAGACTCATCGTCACCACCGGGATAAACCGGATTCTGAGAAAGATTTTTCTCTTCAAGAGGAGTTCCGTAACCCGTAACATTTACATAAGCACGTGCATCACCACTACGAAGGATAATTCGTCCTTCCGTTACTGGTAAAGTGCTATTCAGTGTAATAATAATTGTCTCCCCATTGGAACCAGCAGGCAAAGTTGCCGGATAAACTTCTAATCCAGAAGTTGCCGTCAATTTAATATCCTCCACTAAATTCTGCGCATTTAAAATAAAAGTCCCCGACTGTCCTGTTCCATTTATCACCATATGCGACTGGGTTACAGAAGATTGAGCTGCCATCAATTGCATTGATACTTTCGGTGCTCCTAACGTCACCACAATTCCGTCATCACTATCTGCACTTTGCACAGAAGCGAACGAGCTCCTCGGCATAGATAATGCCAATGCCAAGAGCGAAACAAAGAAATAATGTTTCTTCATGTTTTTCATGAATTTAAATTAATAATTAAAATATGATAGATTTCTCTAATTGCTTTTTACGATTTTCAGACTACCCAGATTACCTACACGAACCAGATATATTGCAGCCGGAAGATTGCTAATATCTAAAACATCAACCGTCGTACGAGAAAGAAGTAGTTGCCCGGTAACTGAATAGACATCGATTTTCGGCATTATACCGCCGTTCAATAAGCATATTTTCCCGTTGCCATTATCATAAACCAGCATACGAGTAATATCATCCGTCTGTGTATCGTAAATTCCGGTAGCATTCCCTGTCTCCATCACACACCAACCCACGGTTTCAGATTCAGTTCTACTCGAAGGTGTATAATCAACAAACACATCAATCGTATTAGCCCCCTTGTTTAGTACGCGTAAATTAGCAGCCGGTGACCCGTAAAGACTTTGCATTGCACCGAAGAAGGCATAGTAGGGAGCATAATAATTCTTACCATACCAGATTTGAAAAGGTGTACGCGAACTGGATGTAACCGCTGCATCTTCCGTACATCCCACCTGAATTCTATGTCCGTTCAGCAAACCTTCGCCCTGAGTCATAGCTACATAGCAAACATCTTCAGCAACAACCGGTGCAGCAACAGACTCTTCAAAAGCCAGCAACACTTCAAACCCCTCTCTTGTTACATTACGAACACGAATAGCCGTAGGCAACGCACTATTACCGGTCACCTGCGAACAAAACACAACAGGCACTTCATCGAAAGGAGTATCGAAGAAGACCTTCACAGCATTTTCGGTAACTCCCGCTACATGCCCAGCCCGGGCTGTTATGCCCCCCAATTGATATGTACCGGTTTTGGGAAATATCATATAACCCAACGTATCTTTACTAACAAAAGTCTGATTTTTATTATAATCCCAAAGCATGGGTCCAAACTCACACGCTCCTTGTGTAAGAGAGCCGATACGAGTAGTCATCGGAGTTCTCATCCGATAGGTTTGTGCACCGAGTACCATCACAGGCTTCTCTGTGTATTCCTCACCGAACAGATAAAAGCTCTGTCCCACCGAAGTTATACTACGTCCAAAAAACGGCTGGCTGGCTAAACTATTAAGAGCACCGTATTGAATGATATTCGACATTTTTTTAACCTTACCACCCAGCAAAGAACTGACGCGGTACTTCACCTCTCCTCCGTTCAGTAGTGAAGCGGAAATCAGCGGATCGATATAGGATACCTGCCCGGATTCTGTTCGACCAATCTCCGTATAAGTGCTTCCATTAACAGAGCGTTCCACCAGATAACCATCCACCAATTCATTGTTCACGTCCTCCCAACGAAGCATAATTCCATTCTGCTCCTTATCGTATTGATAGCTAAGCACGGGAGCTTCACGGACAGTCCATGTCGGAATCACCTCTGTGCTGCGGTCAAAAGCCATCTCCGCATTAAAATTGGCGTACACTTTTCCGGCAGGTGTCAAATTGAGATTCTGCCAAAAAAGAGAGCGTTTCTCTTCCACCCAATTATAAACGGAATAGCGTTCGATAAACTTACAAGTATCCATCATAGCCAAAATTTCCGTCATAAACAGACGCTGCTTTTCCTGCTGCGCAGCTTTATCAGAAGGCCAGGTTTCGTGTGTCCAGTTAGCACCGTTGTTCCACTCGGTAATCCATAGTGGCCGGCCGGTCTTCTCGTGTACCTCTTTCAATTTATTGTACCAATCCTTTACGCTACTTACCACAACAGAACCGCCCGATCCGCCCCAATAGGCATGGATAGCGACATAGTCCACACGATAGTTCCGCTTATTACACTCGGACATAAAATCATATAACCAGCCAAAATCAGTAGTAGCCGGAGACCCCACACGCATACCGGTCTGCAAATGTTTAGGCCATTCTTTAATGGCTTGTGAAACGGAGACATTGGACTGTTCCGAATGATCGGGTTCGTTATAGCTCAGAAGATGGGTAAGGCGTTTGTCATTGAACAGCACACTCCAATCACTCTCACCGCCATACCCCCACTTTTCGGGAACAAACTCCTGATTGCGCCACAAGGTTCCTTTATTTTCAGGACCGCGACACCAGTCGGCATTCGCTCCCCAACTGTATACCCAGGTACTGTTGGTCACATCGGCCTGATCTTCAAGATATCCTTCGGGAGGATTCGTTTGGCTATTACCACCGACCCATCCTTTTTTAGAAGCCCACTCCCATTGGAATACACGGATAAAAGATACTTTTCCATTCAGTTCTGCCGGAAGTTCACGAATTTCCAAATCGGCATCATCGGCTATAAAACAACGGCTGTATCCCATACCGTCAGGCTCCGTAGCCATCGTTGCCATATAACCGCGCTTCAGCTTAAAAGAGCTGATCCGATTGTCCTGTGAAAGAGCTTGTTTCATTTCCGACTTTACTTCAGGGGCCGGATTATTGGAATAGTAAAACTCCGGAGCATATTTCGCGGAACTCCCCTTAAAGTCAGCTTCGGTAAATGCTTCAAGCGGCTGAATATCCTGACCGTAAGGAATGATCACCGTGCCCTGCTTATAAATACTGATACGTCCGTTCTTTTCCGGTTCGAACGGCTGCCCGTCGATGAGAACAGATGCTTTATATGTATCGAGTACCGCGAGCGGACGCACATTGTCGAAGAATAGCCACGCATCGGTATGGGTGAGATTCACCTTCACATTGGCAGCCAACGGCGCATCTCCGGTGAGATGCAGATCGATGGCACTATCCAGCGTTTTATCGGCTGTCAGCTTACTTTCTACCTGCACCTCTTTAGCAGTCAGTACGCTAAAGAGAGTGCAAAGCAGAACACACACACATGAAAAGAATTTTCTGATATTCATTTGCTTTTCCGGTATTAATAATTAAGATAAATAGTTATTATGGGATAACAACTTTAAGGACTTTCCTGCGATCACCGTTCTTTACGATATAAATTCCTTTGCCCGGTAAGTAAACAGTCTCTTCATCCGATTCGGCACGGAAGGAAGATACCAAGCTACCCGTCACATTGTAGACGGCCAGTTCACTGCCGGCCTCCAGTCCGCTGAAGTTCACCGCAGCTCCTTGCACCGTGTAGCTAATTTGCATATCTTCCGTCAGCAATTGTTTAAGGGAAGTTCCGGTAGTAATGTCCACCAGACGTACTTCATCAAAATCAGCCCACAAATTGATATTACCTCCCCAATCGTAAACATAACCTCCTGTCACCCCCAACTTCACAATGGCTTTCGTAGCATCGGCGCTTGTAGTGAATGTATAGCTCTTTTCCACCCACTTCTCGTCCAGTTCATTGTACAGCTTCTTTTTAGTAGCCGTTTTGCCCACCTCTTCGAAAGCTACCCACGCAGGAACAATTGTCCCATTTTCGGCATGCGCTGACAAGCGGTAAAGGAAAGTCAACTCGTATTTCCTTGAAGGTTTCACATCGATAGTCTGCTGTAAACCACCGTCACCGAACCATTCGTTCGGTTTCGTCCATTCATAGCGGGCTATACGGATATACTGTTTGTTTCCGGCTTTTGCCGTATCCGAACCGGCCGGATAATAACCAATCTGCCCACGAACCATATATTTATTAAGTCCGGTATTATTATAATCATCTTTTTTATACTCTGCATCACCGGGCTTATTGGTAGCATCCCAACCGGCTACATAACTGATGCAGTTCTTCACACTATTGTTGTCGTACGAGAAAGTCTGGAATTCGGTATCTTCAAAACCAGGATTAGACAAAAGATTTGCCTGGGCATCGTTTTGGGCCATCAAAGAAGTTGTTCCAGCCAAAGAAAGCACACATAAAAAAGAAGTAAGTTTTTTCATATCACATTAGTTTTTTTAATTATATAATTGAGTTCTCCAAAATCATTCTTAATATGAATAAGACAGGAAAGCCGCTGCGTTAACAAAACCGACAAAATCGATATGCAAAAGAAGAGAAGATTTGATGAAATGGCTTCTACTATTATTTCAAAGGAGGAGAAAAAAAAAAGGTGAAAGATTCTTCAACCTTATAGAATTAATTTTCCCCCCTCTCGGGGCGATCTATGATAATCGAGAAAAGCCCGTTGTTTCACAACAACAGGCTTTTCGAACTTCTTAATCTTAAAAATACAGTCTTCATGATGTGAAAACCGCCATGTCTTGCCGTGTTTCCATAAAAAGGGAATAACGCAAGACACCTGCGAAGAAATGCTTGCGTTATTCTTTTTTATATTCTCTGCCGGAAAAGCAGGAAGCTGTGTTTATACTTACTTGATGACTACCACCCGGCTGCCCGTAATGTTGTCACCCTGAATAGTAACTACATACGTGCCTGCATTCAATGCCGAAACGGAGTAGATATTTTCGACTGTTTCAACTGAAGATACCATTTTTCCACCGGTTGCGTAAACAGAGATACGACACTTCCCGTCAAGACCTTCGATAAAGAGAGTACCGTCCACATCATACATCGTAAGAGAAGTCAGACGGGTATCCCGGATACCGACACTGGTTTGAGCAGCTTTCAAGGCTTTCTGCAAATCCTGAAGAATCTTAGTAACATCACTCTTTGCATAGTTATCCGGATTCTCTACTACCGCTTTAGCTTTAGCAAGAGCAACATTCAAAGCCGTAAATCCGTCACCGTGTGCTGCTATGAAAGCATCTGTCTCAGCAATGGCAGCATTGAGCTCCGTCAAGTCATTAGGTGCAATCACCGCACTTTCAAATTTTGCGATAGCGGCTTTCAAGGCTTCTACGGCAGCAAGAAGATCGGCTTGAGAGACTTCTACTACATCTATAGCAGCCCGAGCGGCTTCGATGGCTTTACGGTATTGTGAACGGGCAGTAACAGGATAGTTACCCGGTTTGAAACCTTCTACGGAAGCATCCAATTGTGCTTGTGCTTTGTCGATCAGCGCCTGAAGTCCGGTGCTGGCCACAAGAGCTGTTTTAAAGGTAGCAACTGCTGCATTCAGTTCGCCGGTACGGGTATCTACATCAGCTTGAGAGATGGCTTTGCGATCAATCGCTTTCACCCCATCGATAACGGTTTTCAAGGCATCTATTACCGATTGCGGACACTGGCCTTCACCTTCGCCGATGATGGTGACAGAAGCAAGAGCCGGCTCGGCTATAACCAAAGCAGCATCGAGATTTGTAAATACAATCACAATCTTAGCATCTTTCAGAGCTTTCAGTGCATCGTTCAATGCTTTGGTGCAGGCATCAACTTCTGCCTGTGTCTTACTCAAATCAGTGTCCGCCTCTTTGGCAGCAGTCAAAGCAGCATTAAAAGCATCAATCTTTTCTTGCGGATATTGTCCGTCGAATGTACCGGCAGCCAGTTCTTTGAATTCGTCGACATCGGCAGTGGCAATAGCAGTGTGCAATGCTTTACGGTCTACCGTCAGCGCACCATTTATAAATGCCCGACGTGCTTCCTGCAAGGTATTTAAGTCTCCGATCACCGGCTCAGTGATCGCCTTGACAGCCTCAATAGCTGTTTTGAAAGCATCTACCACTTCCTGCGGACGCTGGCCCTTATCTGTTCCTACATTATCTTTCAAAGATTCGTAAAGAGCTTCGGCAGACTGAATGGCATCATCCAATACCGCTTTTACTGTTTGCTCTCCTGTATGACCAGCGAAAGCTTCTACAATTGTTCTGAACTCCTCGGTCAGTACATCACATTCGGACTGTTCGCTCACCTTGTTGGCTTTATTCTGATATTCGGTGATTTTTGCTTCAAAAGTCTCGATAGCCGTCTGGAAGAACTGACCTACCTCAATACCAACAACGGCAGCAGCAGCTTTTTCGCGAGCAGTTACTAACAAGGCTTCCAACTCGTCCTTTATCACACTATTGGGGTTAGCAAGAAAATTGTTTTCTGCTTTCTGCAGTTCGCTTGTCATTGCATTTACCTCTTCTTGAGTAGCGCCTGTCAATGTTTCAGCTTTCACTATTACAGTTTCAAAATCCTCACATTTCTTATCGCTCCACTGACCGATCTCACTACCACGATCAATATTGGCAAGCGTGTTACGCGCCTTGGCAATAGCCGCCTCCAAAGCAAAGCGATTGGGGTCGTGAGGAAGATCCACAACAACGAAATGGAATTGAAGAGCATCGTTACCCGCTGCAAAAGTCTGAAGATTCCAACCTTCACCTCTATTATCGCCAATACAGGTAGAAGCATCAACGGCTGGGAAGATGTTATAGTATTTGACACCATCCACACTGGTCTCATATTTCACGTTCCAGCTTATATTGGAGCTACCCATTGTGAAGTCGGTATTCATATACAAATCACCGTTTTTAATAAGGTAACTACCATCTTCATTTCGTACTAATTCGAAATGTTCGCCTACATTACCGCTCGTCATGTTAGAAACCTGTGTAACCGCTGTTTCAGCTACATTGAAGAAGCCATTGCGTTTACGACCCTGGACACGTACTTTTCCACCATCAGTAACAAATATTTCCGAAGACAGGAATTTGCCAACAGCTCCATTTAAAGCATCAATAGCAGCAGTAATCTCACTCTGGTCAGTAGCGGATTTCACCACGTCTTTGGCGGCAGCAATCGCTACATTCAGAGCATCCACCGCCTTCTGAGGATAGTTACCTATTGCTTCACCAACAACAGCACCAGCCACTATCTTTTCAGCTTTCGAAATGATATTCTCCAATCCGAAAGTGATCAGTTCACCCTCAACAGCTTCTTTAACAATCCACCAGCTATTTCCTACATTGCCTTTATTTCCATACACTTCCGAACCGTCGGTCATGTTATCGGTACCTAAGAAGTTAACACCGGTATATTCTCTGAAACGTACTGTTCCTTCTTGAACACTTACCAGTTCGGCAGTAAATTTAGCTTCGCTCGATGTAGGATCATTCCCTATCTGGATACGCCAACCGTTGCGGGTGACATATCTACCGTCTGATAATTGCAGGTTATAGACATTCTTCTCGCCTTCCACTTCGATCAACCGGAATTTCTGCGCATCAGATGCCACGGGTGTCTGAACAGATAAACCGGCTCCCGAAACTCCCAACAACAGATTGGATGAATAGTGGATCAGGTAATACTGTTTTTCCGGATCCGTCTTAATAACAATTTGTCCGTTTTTGAATTGTCCGATAGCTTCATTGAGCTCTTTTGCAGCAGCATTAATTTCTGTTTGTTCTGTAGCGTTTAAAGCTTCATGAGCAGCCGCTATCGCAGCTTGTAGAATATCAACAACCTCCTGCGGATAATTACCCGACAGATTGCCAACTACGGCATCAGCCAACAGTTTCTCTGCTTCCGAAATCGCTTTTTCCAATGTACTTGTAATCAATTCACCGTCCCTCACTTCCATAAGCGTCCACCAACTCTTCTCTACATCACCTTTATTGGCATACACCCCGGAACCTTCCGTAAGCTCATCGGTACCCAAATAGCCATTTCCGGTTTTATACTCTTTAAATCTTAAAAGCTTTTTAGCAGAGTTAGCCAACTCTATAATAAACTTAGCACCATCCACATCCGGATTACTCCCGGTTTGAACACGCCATCCATTGCGAGTGATGTAACTTCCGTCAGCTAAACGAATATTATAAATATTCTTTTCACCCGTTGCCTCAACCAAGGTAAACTTCTGCGCATCAGAAGCGGAGGGAGATTTAATAGTCGCTTCACTATTCTCAACATTCAATAATAAATTTGTTGGGAAATGAACAAAATAATATTTCTTAGTAGGGTCAACATCTATAATTTTCTGTGAAGCATTAAACACGCTGACTGCCTCATTCAGAGTGCCAACAGCAGCATTCACAGCCGACTGATCATCGGAATCAAGAAAACCTTTGGCTGTAGTGATGGCAGCTTTCAAAGCATCGAATGCAATTTGAGGATACTGCCCGATGCCATCACCGACAGGTGCTTTATCCAATAACTCTTCGGCAGTCTTAATCGCATTCTCGAGAGCAATGGTAATCGCTCCTTCAGGAGCTTCACTCAATGTCCAGTAATGTTTACCGTCCGTACCGCTTTTGTCTGCATATACTCCGGAATTCTCATTGTTATCATCTGTACCCAAACAAGACTTTTGAGAATTTTTTGCAAACATCCCTACGTTCTGTAACTTCACATAATCATCATAAGCCGGCAACAACTTGAATTTTGCTAAATCGTCCGCAGTATCGCCTCCCAATATCGGAGTATAATATCCATCACTCATTATATACTGCCCGGAGGAGACTTCTTTTATGTTATAGACACCCTCTTCGCCGATTACCGGAACAAATTCAAACTTCTGCATCGTACTGGCACCGGGAGACATCATCTTAAATGCCGTGCCATCAAGACTTAACAGATAGCCACTGGAATGCGCAATAAGATACGCTTTCCCCGTCGCAGGATTCGTGATTGGCTCGGCAAACATCTGTTGCGCAAGCAAACACATCAAAACTAAAATCAGAGATTGTAATTTTCTCATAATAGTTCACATTTTGGAGTTAATAATTAAATTTTGTTTATGGTTCTCATTATATTTATTACGGTAGAAGTATTTTCAGATGACAAACATGTCCGGACAGAACAATTTCAGCCAAATACACCCCCGAAGGCAAAGCGGAAACATCCACTCGATGCCCGGATGCTTCGGGCAGCACTTCACTATAAAGCAAAACTCCTGATAAAGAATATATATTGACGCAAACATTCGTTTCGGCCGCCGGCAGTTTAAACTGAAGTTGCCTTCTGTCCGTCAGCAAGCATCGTACCTCTTTTTGGGTATGCGTGGAACTCATTCCCGTTACATCCAACACAGACTTCTCTAACTTCCAGTGCAGATTTCTGACCTGCAAAAAGAGAGCGTCGCGTTCTATCACCTTTCCGTTTTCCACACTGGCATACCCGCCGGTGGCACTATTTTGCAACACATATGTATCTTCGTCCACCGGCAGTGGAATCCACAATTGCGTATGAGCCTCTTCGTTGATACGCTCCACGACCACCGGAGTATTGGCACCACGTGACTGCATCACGCAACGGGCAAAGTGATTGTAAAAACGGAAACCACCATCGGAGATGGGCTGAATACTCCATTGCTGCGCATAATAATCCTCTATCGGATTTTCTAAAATCACAGCGGCACCGATATGGCTGGCACTGCGATCAATACTTGCCACCCGATCGGGATAGGACAGGCTGATCAAGGAGTAATAATAACCGGCATCGGCAGTAAAAGCGGGAAGATCGGGATCTATTTCGGGTTGCACAGTCTCTTCCGTCATTTCCAGATACCATTGCTGACTGCGCAATTCGCGGGGAGATGCCTTAGACTCTATCAACTTATTTCCATCAGCGGCAGAACCGTTGTAATTCTCGATGGCACAACCGGAACGGATATTGACCAGGGCAAATACATCAGGATGTACCGGCACGATCTCCCACAATTGTGACAGGTCGGTAAAATCGGGTTTCACCTGCACGAGACTGGTGTTTTGCCCGCTACCACATGCCGCCAATCCCGAATGACGATTGATCAGGATAAAGCGTCCAGTAGCTACCTCCCTGACAATCCAATCTTGGGTAACACGGCTATTGGACAGACTCCACGAAACCAGTTTCGCACGTTCGGCTGTCGATTCCTCTTCCACATCCATCACATTGCTGGTGTGACGGTTCATTATATGGTAATAATAGTTGGAAACTTCAAACGGCCGGAGTTCTTCTTCCTCATCTTCCTCACCGAAACTATCGGTAAGAAATGCCACGCGGTTCTTGATATAGGTTTTCAGATAATCCACACCGCCGGTGTAGGTATCATACAGTTTCGTTTCAAGATATACCCGTTTATCAAGCACTTTCCAACGATTGAAGTTAAGTGCTTGGGAGCGATCGATCAAAGAAGCAGTCTCCGACACATAAGTAAGTAAATGCTCTTCCACGCCGGAAGCCACCAGCTCTTTCCATCTTTCGTTGACAGCATGTCTGAACCAAGGATCTTTCCACATCTGCTGAACCCAATCCTTAGGGTTATGGGCGGCTTCACGCATTAATTTGTTAGTGGCATCGCCCAAGCGGTTGTCATTATTGAAAGCAATGTCATAATCCCATAACGGACCGAAATAGAGATGCTTATCCTCACGTTTCTTATAAATATAAGTACTCCAGAAAGAATCGGAATTACCGACCAGCTCACAGGCTATGTACCAATCGATCAACGACTTTTCGTCGATCCATGCCCGATACCCCTCTTCCGGGTCGGTAAACTGAGCAGAGAAGAGCACGTCTTCAAAATTACAGATATAATCGGTAATATATCTGCGTTGCTTCATGTTGATTTCGTCATCCTTCGGATACTTCACAGTCACTTTCAGCCCCTTCGGCGTCTGAAACCATACGGGTTCCGAAGAAGCAAAGCCGTCCAGTTCGATCAGATATCCGCCCGTGATGACGGGTTCTTCCGTATCCGTGGTTTCCTGTTCTTCTACCGGTACACGGCCTTTCGCCACTTCCACCTGATCGGAAACCATGTAATTGCCCATGAACTCTCCGTTGAGCACCACATCCACAAAGCGGACAGCAGGCGTAAACTCCATTCCCAAAAATGAACTGACCTCAAAGGCCACGGCATTGCGCATCAGTGTCTTATCGGCATAGTTAGCCAATAAGACCCAACTTTTCGCCTTGGCATTCAGATTCAGCAGGCGCGTTTTCGAATCGAACTTAATACGATAGGGTTTCTTCGCCATCCCCCAAGTGGAATTTCCACGACCGCGAATGCCTAATAGGGCATCGGTCATACACTCCTTTTTATCACTGCTGACAATGGTCAGCTTACCGGATACATAATCTTTTTTTCCGATGGTAGCATTGGGATTATCCGTTTCAATGTAGAAAGTAGGCAGTTGGGTGTATTGTTCCTGCGCCCAAACAGACAAATGGATAATAACAAAGTAAAAAGCACAAAGTAATGTTTTCCTCATGGCTATACTTTTAAAGTTAACTAATTCAATTTTTAAGAGACAGTGCACCCGGCTATCCCTCATTTTTGACGGAAGCAAAGATAGAGCAATCGAATGCGATAAGCGGTAGAATTTTATTCCACAAAAGTGGACAAAAAGGAGGTCAACCCCGTTTCTGGGGCTTTAGAGAAGTATTTGAAAGATTATTCGACCTGACGTCGGAAGTGGTTGCCGGTTCGGCGTAGATAGCATCCCCCTGAAATGCACCGGCAAATTCGCGGACGGAGAACTTCACCGGTTCAACCATAAATTCGGGGATATTAAAGGACTTGAGAAAGCAAGCATAAAAGCCCGTTTCCTCCTGAGGAAGAATAAAAGGTTTGGTAAACCGGCCGGCCGTAGTAAAACCGGCAATATAAGGGCGCGTATAGGAACCGTCGTCACGACGCGAGCTGAATACAATCCACCGGCCGTTGGACGACCAACTGTGGTAGCTCTCCACGTCCCGGCTATTCACCTCTTCCAACGGACGGACGCTTTTAGTCCGGAGATTCATCAGATAAAGATCGGCACTTTTGTGCCAAATATGAAAAGTGCCGTAATCGGCTTCTGTAAATAATAGGTAGTTGCCATCGGGAGACACACGCGGAAACGTAGCACTCCGCCCGCGCATAGCGGCGTTGTACACCGTATCGGGAGAACCGAAAGTCATCGTCTCCGCGTCGAAAGGAATTCTCATTATATTATATTTCAAGTCGCGGTATCTCATGCCCATCTCCGCCGACCGGTCCTTGCCGGACGGCCGGAAAAAAGCGGCGGCATAATACAGCATCCGCCCGTCCGGCGACCAGGAGGGAAAAGTTGCCAATGAATTCGAATCATTCAGTACCACCGTGAGCCGGTTGGAATCGACATCGTAAAGCACCAGACCGGAATAAGTATCTTGTACCTCTACCTTCTGCAAATCCTTAGAATGGAACAACTGCCCGGTTTTGTTGACAGAGTAGGCAATCAGATTCCGTACAGGATGCCAGGCCGGATAGACTCCGCCCGAAACGGTTTCCTCTGTTTTCAGGTTTACTTTCCGCAGTTTTCCTCCGGACGCTATCACCGTACCACCATAATCCCCCCTGCCGTGAAACTGCATATGATCTGTCCGGTAATTCTGGTAGGAATGGCAATTGATGCACTGTGATTTCCCTTTCCCTCCAAGCACTTGGTTGTTATAGATATCGCATTCGTCGAAGCTTGTCAAGTCGCGTTGCCTGATGGACAGTTCACCGTAAGTCACATACGAAGGCTCTATCAGGCGGTAAGAGAGATAGCCGTCAATGGGATTGGGAGAGACACTATTTTTGATAACCGGATATTTATACCAAATGCCCTGTTTTTTCAGATAGATTTCAAACTTAATCTCACTTCCCTTATTGGCATCCAGCAAAGAACGCCATAATTTGAGTTCAACCTTCACATCTCGGTCATAGCAATATAATTTCTCGCCACTGCTACCGCTGATACAAGTGAGATAATCATCCGCCTCCTCTTGTATACGGAAATTCAGCGGCGCTATATTACAAGGAATCACGGTGTCGCGATAATCGGGCTCTATCCGGATGGTGGTCATCATATCGACATACTGGTCCGGCACGGCTTCACGGCAACCGTTGAACAACATCAATAACAAAATGATATATACATATTTTTTCATATTATTCCTCCTCATTATCAGAAAGGTCTCAACATATCGTTCATATTAGGGCATACGGCCATACATTCCATTTCGATCAGCCAGCCGGGACGACATACAGGCGCCAATACATATACTGCCGGTACCTCCGGAAGCATGGACTCGATGAAAGGTTTGATAACCGGATAATCCGCCGGGTCGCGCAAATAAACAATCAGTTGGGCGAGGTCATCAAAATTCGCTCCCCCCTCACTCAACAAGCCGAGTATATTCATCAGCGCCCGTTTGGCCTGCGCCATCACATCCTGCGGATAGAGAATCTCGCCATGCTTGTCAATGCTGGCCGTACCGGATATAAAAATATGATTCCGATCGCCATAATTCACGATGCTACCCCGCTCAAAGGTCACCCCATAGTTACTGGTCGGACTGAGATATTCCAAAGCATGCAGATAATTCAATTGCCCCCGGGACATTCCCCGGATGGCATAAGCGTCCATATAAACCAAAGATTGCGGCAGGCGAAAACGCCCTTCGATTCCGGTACTGGCAATGTAATGAGTGTGTTCCGTAAGCCCTTCTTCATCGAATACCTCTTTACGGGCACGCACCATGCCGGCATAATGCGTATCGACTCCCTGCACATAGATCCATGTGCGTACCAGCTCATCGGCAAACGAAAGATTTCCCTGTTTCAAGGAGGTACACAAATCGTTAAATAACTCGAGTGTCTGTGTATATTCACCAGTGTCTGCCGTACTATTCAAGCCAGTGTAATAATAATGTTCATAGCCCGAATGTTTCATAACGGTCAGGCCGTCGGCATCTTCCACCGTCGCATCTTCTACAAAATAGCACCAAAGCGCCACTTTGGCATAATCGAGCGGCGCCTGTCCGGTAATGGAAAGGGCACCCGGCAGGTCGTGTTTCAACAATTGCCACTGGTTAGCCGGATCGCTCATAAAATAGCGACGAAAGACTAAAGACATATTCTTGCCGGCAATGCCGTCGGCAGACAATATCCCGACAGCCGTTTCCAGATTTTTTATCTGTTCGGCCGCATTCAGTGAGGTATTCAGCGTGTGCAACATGGCATGGCATTCGGTTGAGCCTGTCTCCGTTCCGAAAAACGAAAGTTGCACTTCCACGGAAATGCTTTTCAATATTATGGTTCTGTATCTCATTGTATATAGCTGTTTTTTGTTGGTTTATGTTGTTCTTTTTATGGATTCTGATTTTATTTTTTAGGGGATAACTCATATTACTCTTTTCAATGGAGATTTCCGTTGCCGGACCTCCCTGTTTCAATCGGTCTTTATATCATTCACAAAAAAATAGTAGAACCAGAAGGTGTCACCGAACCGTTGTCGGAAGAGCGTCACACCCTGTTCGTCTGTTTCTCCATTCAGAGTCTCCACCAGTTGCATAAATTCTCCGAAACGGGCGACGACCGGAGAAGATGTACCGGCCAGAGCAATAATTTCCTGTTTCAGTGGCTCATTCTTTTCCAACCCGGCATACAGCAAAGCCGCTTCGAGCACATGTACCGGAATCTTCTTTCCTTTCAATTGGCTGACGTAAACCGGAGATTTCTTCCAAAAGGCAGCCACGGACTTCGTGATCAGGATGGAAGCCATAGAAAGCTCCAACATACCGGATGTTCCGGACTCCAAATTGGCGTAATGATTCAATATGTTCGATTCGACCACCGAATTATCCTCTCACAACGTATTCTCGTACTGCTGCAAGGCATATATGGGTTTGTAATCGGAATCATTTTTCAGTGATTCCGCGTGTTCCAGATACGATTCATACTTCTCCGCCCAACTCCTGTGAAACCAAGCCTTTTTGAGCAGGCCGAGATATTTACGGGCCAACTCACATTCCCGGTTGAAAACAGCCACTCGCGCCAACCATTTCAAACTTCCGGCACTGACACCCTGCTGTACCAATTGCTCCATCGCCCACCGGTAGCAAAAGTTCAACCGCCCGAAATAATAATAAATCCGCGGTGCGCTGATGCCCGTCATTTTCAACCCTAAGGGAATATTCAGAGGTTCCGAACCATCGGGATAGGTAAACATGCCATCGCACAAACGCCCCGTGCGATACAAAGCAATATTACGGTACATAATGAGAATCCGTGTGGGACGGGGCGTTTCCGAAGCCACAGCGAGCACCTTCTGCCAGTCTTCCCGCTCCATGGCCCGTTCCATTTTCAGTTGGGCATGGAAGTTCACATCTTTATAAGTAAAATGCCAGGAGGCCCACAGCAAACCAATAATGATGCCGCTACTCAGAAAAACGGCTCTCTTTGCCCACCTCCCGGCTGCTTCATAAGCGGGACTCAGAAACAGCAACAACACAAGCGATAGCAAAATCAAGAATAGAATATGACAGAATCGCCCTCCTTTTTCACCGATCTCCAAAGGTAGCCCCATCAGATAAGCAGAAGACAGGTCGACACGTTCATAGAACAACAGAACACATCCCACAGGCAGCAGCAACCCGAATAAGACAGCCCATCCCGCAACGGCCCAATTCCTGCGCACGGAAACGGAAACATCGGAAAATATCATCAACCCGACAGCAAACAGCGAGTAAAACCCGATCAACGGATACCCGGTCAGCAGGACAAGGCTTATATAAAGAATCCGGCTCCAAAGTTTTTGACATGCCTTATATCCCCCCAATACGGCCACCGAAAATATCCCTCCCAACAGTTGCGAATAAATCATTCCGGAATCACGAAGAATATACATCCGATAATCCAACCGGGCAATCAACAACAGAAACAGTAGAGAAGGAATCAAAGCCAACAGCCGGCAATCGGACGGAATATTCATTACCCGGCAAACCAGAAACTGAAGTAAAAAGAACAATACAACCAACAGAAAAGCTCCTAACCACGGTTCATAGCAAAACTGAAGAAAAAAATCTCCCATATAGAGTAGGAATCCACCCGGCAAAGCCAACGATTCCAGAAAAAAATCTTTTCCCGGCAAGAAAATGGATAACTCCTGCATGCCAAACAATAAATCAACTTTATAGACTCCCAGAATATAACAAATATAGAAGCAGACAGCAATCATGCCACCTACATTAATTCCCCTGGCTCCTCCCGAACCAACAGAACTTTCTATATCAACTATACTTCTTTTCATTTATCTACAAAAGTTCAAAATCCTGCAAAAATTAACCAAAAGCAAACATAGCCAACTTTAATATAGAAAGCGGATAATTTTATTTCATTCTCCACCATATTCTATCTACAATCCGTCCACTACAAAGAATATTCCACCAAAATGACAGAATTTTAGCCCTATTCTCCGCCCTTATATTTAACTCATTCAATAAAAGCATATATAAATAAGAATCTCTTTCCTCGAATAAAACACCCAAGCCCAATATTTACAAAGAATAGTCCTCGAATGAAAATCAATTAAAATCCCCATTTACTAATTATCCGTTTTCATTACAAGTCGTATTTCTTTCCGTCTTTCGCTTTCATGTAGGTTGTCACATCTCACGAATGTCCGATTGGTTCCTCGGTGAGAAACACTTCATTCCTCTACGAGAATCGAGTTGTTTCTCTACGATGATCGGATCGAATCTCGTAGAGAAAATAACGCCATTACATAACACACTAATTATCAACGTACTACAAATACAAGAAAATGTTATATATTTTCAGTATCCAAACCCTTCATTTTTTCTTTCCTCACCTGTCATTCTCATTCTGAAATAGCAACAAATATAAGATCTTTCGGTATATAAATTCTGATGCTGTATTTTTTATAATGGAAGAGTATATATTCTTTTTCTATAGAAATATAGACTTTTATAGGTTAAAAGTATGGACTAATGCAATGAAAGATCTATGCTCTTACACAGTATCAAACAATGTTTAATTATGCTTTGATATACTCAAAGAAAACATCTTTTCTATTTTTGCATAAACAATATCACAAATTTTGAAATAAAAGGCTAAATATAATTCTATATGTCTATTTCATAAGTATTGAAAGCAAACATAGATATCTTTACCGAAGTAAAGAGAATAATATTATTCCATTATCCACTACACACAACCCCAAAACCTCTTTTGAAAGAAAATTCCCCCTTAAATGAAATATGGTTAATCCTATTTCTTTTCCAATTTTTTGTCCATGGCTAAAAGTCCGTATATCTTTGTAGCACATCAAATAAAAAGATTCAGCTATGAAAAATATTCAATATTATGGACTGTTACTTTCTATCCTGTTATTGGGCGCTTGCAGCCCTCAAGTGCCGGAAAATGCAATTTTACAACAGACGCAGGTTTCCATATCGCCCGATTATAACGATCTGGTAATTCCATGCAACATAGCACCGCTCAATTTCAAAATCAATGCACAGGCGGAGAGCTATATCACCCGCATTTATTCGCATAAAGGGAAAGAGATGGTGCTGACCGGACAAGAAGTAAAGATGAATGAAAAGAAATGGAAAGCACTGCTCGACGAAAGCCGGGGAGACACGCTATACATAGATATTTACCTAAAAAAAGCAGACAACGGATGGGTGAAATACCTACCGCTGAAAAACAAAGTGGCGGAGGAGATAGATCCTTATATATCCTACCGGTTGATAGAACCGTCTTATGTGGGATATGAAGTTATGACCATCAATCAGCGAAATGTAACCAGCTTCGAAGAGAACATCATCTATAATAACTATGCACTCTCTGACGGAGACAACGGGCAATGCGTGAATTGTCACTCCTATCAGAACTATAACCGGGACGGTAACATGCAGATGCATGTGCGCCAACATTTGGGAGGAACCATCATCGTCACAGGAGGAAAAATGAAAAAAGTAAATATGAAAACTCCCGAAACCATTTCGGGGGGCGTATACCCTTCGTGGCATCCCAAAGCGATGCTGATAGCTTACTCTACCAACGATACCGGACAAAGTTTTCATACCAAAGATCATGAAAAAATAGAGGTGCAGGATGCTGCATCCGACTTAATACTGTACGATGTAGAGAAAGATGAAATACAGATTATAGCGAATGATAAAAGCGAATTCGAAACTTTTCCCTATTGGAGCACGGATGGCAAATACCTGTACTACGTTTCGGCATCGGTAAAAGAAATGGATAAAGAAGAGATGAACGCTTATTTAAAAAACGATTATAAAGACGTGAAATACAACCTTTACCGTAAATCGTTCGACCTAACGACCCGGAAATTCGGAGCAACAGATACTCTTTTCAGGGCATCCGACTATGGGAAAAGCGCTACTTTTCCACGGGAATCTCCGGATGGCAGATATTTGCTTTTCACGCTGGGAGACTACGGTACTTTCCACATCTGGCACAAAAGCAGTGACCTATATCTGATGGATTTGAATACTGCAAGTGTCCGCCCGCTTACGGAAATCAACAGTCCGGACGTCGACAGCTATCACAGTTGGTCGTCGAACGGACGATGGATTCTGTTCAGCACCCGCCGTGATGATGGTTCGTATACCCGCCTGTACATGGCCTATTTTGACAAGGAAGGCAAAGCTCATAAACCTTTTATCTTACCGCAAAAAGATCCCGATTATGATGCACAACTGTTCAAATCCTATAATATTCCGGAATTCATGGTGAAACCGGTAGAAACGACCCATTATCAGCTTCTGAAAGCGATTGAAAAAGAAAACATCAATGTAAAATTAAAGAAATAGCGACAATACAATATATTAAGAGGCTGTTTAAATTTTCCTCTTAAAAGCTTTATCAGTTTATTTTGAGTTTATTTTCGGTCTGCTTTCCTGTTTTTACTCGTTAGATAGCCCGCTATCCTCCTCATAAAAACAGAAAAACATCCTCAAAAATAACTCTCCAGATAATACTGAGCAAAATTTAAACAGGCTCTAAAAAAACAAATAAATACATAAACCTATCCTCTTAATTATTATTTATTAAGGTGGAATTTGAACAAACCGACATCATGAGAAAACAATTAGTAAAGAATTTCGGAATCCTGATAGTAATGTTAGGAATTTCAGACCTTTTATTGGCTGAAGATTTTTCCATTGAATTAAAAACATCTCCTCTTACCGGTGCTCTCAGCGAATTGAGAATTAAAGGCGATAAATACAATATGAATTGGTTGGTAAAGACTGACGGTACGCAATATCCCTGGATAAAAGAAAATTATGGCTGGGGATTAGGTTATTTCACCATCACCAAAGATAGAATAAGCATAAAAAAAGAATGGGAAATCCCTTCGGAAATCAATGCCGATGGCATGGAAGTGACCTATCGTGAAGGAGATGTACAAATTAGAGTTAAAAGAACATTAGATAACAATGGATTGGTAGAAAGATATACTTTTACCAATAGAGGGAAAAAAACTATTTATGTCCATGATATGGGCATCTATACCCCCTTTAACGACAATTATCCCAGTGCACAACAATGTATTAATTCCCGCACCAACGTACACATTTGGGAGGGAGAAAATGCTGCTTATGTCAATGCACTCCGTATGGGAGCTTTTGCGCCCCATTTAGGATTGGTGGTAACTCAAGGTGCTGTTAAAAGCTATGAAATTTGGGAGCGGGGACTCGAAAAAGCAAACTCACACACGCGAGGTATTTTTGCCCTGAACCTGCCGGACATCCAATTAAAACCCGGAGAAAGTTATACGTTAGAATGGAATATTTTCTCTCACAACGGGAATGAAGATTTCCGTAATAAATTATTGGAACGAGGCAATGTACTCGTCTCATGCAATAAATATGTTCTTGAAAAAGGAGAAATTGCCCGTGTAGAACTTCATAGCTCCCAAATATTAAAAAACTGTACGGCAAAAATGAATGGGATACCCGTATCAATAAAACAAGAAGATAATATCTATGTAGTGGAACTTCCGATGCAACAAACAGGTGAAGTGCGCTTCGATTTCTACTACGACGGTAATAAACAGACTCATGCCAATTGCCTTGTCATCAATAATGCGGACGAATTAATTCGAAAACGCATTGATTTTATCCGTACCAATCAACAACTGCATGATTCTGCCGATCTTCGGGACGGTGCTTATATGGTGTATGACAACGAAGGAGACAGCATATATCTGAACGATACGCCGAATTGTAATCCAGTGGACCGCGATGAAGGTGCTGAACGCAACGGAATGGGGGTTCTATTAGCTAAACAATGCCTACTGACAAAAGATACAACACTAAAAATGTCTCTGCTACAATATGCCAAGTTCATACGGGAACGCCTGCAAACCGAAGATTACACAACTTACTCAAGCGTAGACCAAAAGAATCGCAATCGTGGCTATAACTACATGTGGATAGCGGAATTTTATTTCCATATGTACAAAATAACGGAAGACAAGCAATTTGCAAAAGATGGCTATCAAACCCTTCAAGCCATGTTCAGACAGTTTGGATACGGCTTTTATGCGATTGGAATTCCTGTACAATCCGGATTGAATGCCTTAAAAGACGCCGGAATGAATAAAGAATATAAGCAACTACTGAAAGATTTCATTAAGACAGGCGATGTATTCGTTGATAATGGCCTGAATTATCCGGCACACGAAGTGAATTACGAGCAGAGCATTGTTGCACCTGCTATCCAATTTTTAGCACAACTTTATCTGGAAACAGGTATCCGTAAGTATTTAGATGAGGTAAAACGCCAAATGCCTGTATTAGAATCTTTTAATGGTTTTCAGCCGAGCTATCATTTGAACGAAGTTGCTATTCGTCACTGGGATGGCTACTGGTTTGGAAAGCAAGAAATGTTTGGTGATACCTTCCCCCATTATTGGAGCACAATAACCGGAGCTGTATATCACTATTATGCCTTATGTACTGGTGACGACTCCTATCAAAAACGTGCGGAGAATATAGTAAGAAACAATCTTTGCCTCTTCTTTGAAGATGGAAAAGCCTCTTGTGCTTATATGTATCCTTATAAAATTAATGGAATAAAAGCTCAGTTCTACGACACTTATGCGAACGATCAGGATTGGGCATTAGTCTATTACTTATTAGTCAACAAAGGTATTTAACCTGAATGATTCATATACAGCGTCAAGTAGTCAAGTATTAAGCAGTTAAACAACAAGTAGTCAAGTAGTAAGTAGTTAAGTAGGAATGGCTTGTCTGATGCATTTCCCTTAACTACTTGACTACTTAACTACTGACCATAAATTATTCAGGCTAAAATACAGTTCTGTTTTTCTATTTCAGGAACCGATACATCTCACAAGCCGCCAGCAGAAATGCTCCGACTCCAAAGTTGGAAGTAGAATTGGCATCGACCACCTGTCCGGGAATGGCTTTTTCGCCGATAGGCTGCACATATCCTACTTTTCCGTCCGGCTGTAATGCCACTTCCGTCAAGTATCTCCATGCTCTTTCCACGATCGGTTGATAAGTGGCTTTATCCAGAAATCCATTATTCATTCCCCACAACAAACCATAGGTAAAGAAAGCCGTTCCGCTGGTTTCCGGTCCCGGAGCATGTTCGGGGTCGAGCATGCTACGCGTCCAGTATCCTTCGGGTTGCTGGCAGGCAGCCACCGATTTGGACAATGTGCAAAAACGGTCGATGTATTCCTGCCGGTATCGATCGGATTGCGGCAGCTCTTTAAGCACTTTTGCCAATCCGGCCAATACCCAGCCGTCTCCACGGGCCCAGAAGTCTTTCTTGCCATTCATCGTCTTATGTTTCGGATAGACATATTTTCCGTCACGATAATAAAGCCCCGCTTCCTCATCGTACATGATGCTGTCCGCATAAGCCAGATATTCATGTAGCTTCTCCAAATAAAGAGAATTTCCGGTAATGTTATACATCTTCGTCATGACGGGCATCACCATATACAACCCGTCGGCCCACCACCAGTAATCATGATTCGGCGTACTCATCTGATATTCCATCACTTCGCGGGCACGGGCTATCTTATGTTCATCGGGAGTGATAGTATAAAGGTCGGCATAGGTCTGGAAACAGACCTGATAATCGCCGAAAAGAACGTAGTCGTCACTCTCTCCATAACTGTATTTCCACTCATCCTTATTGTCGGACTTAGCCCCTCTCCACTGGTTGTGCTCGGCCCAGCTTTCCGAGTATTTCAGATACTCCGGATTGCCGGTGAGGGAATATACCTCCATATTTCCCGTATGGTAGGCGGCGTTATCCCAGAAAGCGCGGCCATGTTCGGGATGATTGGTTTGCCAATAGTTATTCACTTTATCGATAATCCCTATCACTCCATCCGATGCAGCAGACTTTTTCGGACCACCACACCCAGCGCCAGCCACCAATAAGAGCGCAAACGCCATTAAATATACTTTCTTCATATTTATATTTATTTACTGCTTAAATCTGTTTCGAGCACATAGACCATCTGAGGTTCTATTTCTGCTGTGTGTTCTCCGTCTCCTTGGCGGGTACGTTGTACGAACAGATGGAGCTTCCGCTCCTGTTTCCACAACTCCGTATCATGTGAAGGTTCCCAAGCATCTACCGGAAAATCCGTGAGATCGGTTATCGCCCACTCCCCTGTTGCCACATCCTTAGTATGAGCCACAGAGACCCGGCTGCCCCGCTCTTCATCCCGGAAAATATAATACGTCTCACCGGCTTCCACCACAATGCGCGGACGGGCAATCGGAATCATTTTCGTTCCTCCCCCTTTCAGCGTGAACGGGGTTTTCCGGTCGGTTACCCGGCGGTTATGCCATGCCTGTCCGTCGTACCAAACAAGGCGGTATTGGGGAACATCGCTGTCCGAACTGCGCCAATAGGTAGCGATATACGGATTTCCGGCGGCATCGGCACTCATACTGGTCTGGTTTATTAACTCACAGTTCTGCGGCAGGCGACAGGCATATTCGGCATTGGCAGCTCTGATGGGAAGAACGTATTTCTCCCCGCTCGTCTTATACCAAGTGACCCCGTTGTCGAAAGAGCGGGCATAGCAGATGTCATGATTCGTCTCTACCATCCAGGTTTCGCGCCACACCCACGAGAGGTGAATAGTCCCTGCTTCGTCCACATAAAGCTGCCAGTAGGCGTTCCGTTCATCTTCTCCATCGATCAGTACATCCTGCACGCGCATCCAGGCACGTTCTTTTATTGAATAGCGATTCATCACTAAGTTTCCGCGCCCCGATGATCCGGAACGATAGACAAACAAAACATCGCCACCGGCCAACGGATAGAACTCCGGATAGGTGACATTGCCTTCATCGACTCCGGTCATGGGTACTTTATCGCCCAATTCCAAAGAACGGGGAGCTACACTGCGGCAATAATTCAATGAATGGCCGTGATGATCGAAAGCTACATGAAGATACCCTTCTCCATCTACCATCATGCTGATAATATTATGCGCATCCTTTACATTCCCCCGATATTGGGAACGATGTAATGTCCACTCGGACGAATCCAACTTCCGTTTCCCTATGACCAGATAACCATCCGGATCGTAATAACTGATGTATTGTTCGTCACCATGCGTCACTAAGGAGTTGTTACGAAATACAGCCGTATTGACCGAAGTGCAACTATACCCTTTTCCCACCGCTACCAGACGCTGTGACCGGCCAACGGCAGTACAGGCTACCCACAGGCAGAAAAACAACAGAACACGCTTCATCGCCCTACTCTTATTTATCAAAAACATCCATGTTCCATTTATCACGCCAGGGTATGGTCAGCACACCACCTTCTATCTGTATGGGTAACCACACATAGCGCGAATCTTCCAAATCGGTCTTCTTCCAACGATCGAACATCGCTATATAAGCGTTCTTTTTTCCGGCCACCGGTTGCACATAAGTGCTCTGCGCATAAAAAGTCTTATCGGCATCCGGCCCGGTGCAGGGATTGCCTATGGTTCTCCATTCACCCATAATCGAATCGGCCACAGCTATCTCCGCTACGTTGGGATTCCAGCCGGTACAGCCGGAACTGAGCATATAATACTTGCCATCCTGCTTGAATACGGCAGGAGCTTCGCGCGATTCCCCGATAAAGTTACGTGTAAAGCGTCCGCTCGGTTTCAGATAATCGTCCGTCAGCAGGCTGATGTACATCGTGGCGTTGTGTTCGGAAGAATAAAACTGATAAGCACGGCCGTCATCGTCGACAAAGACAGTCTGATCGCGGCTCATCGCATCATTCGGCCGAAAACTTCCTAAGTACTTAAACTCTCCCGCCGGTGAGTCCGAAACGGCTACTCCGGCACAAGCTTTGGAATAATCGGCACTCTCGACGTGTGCCCACATCACGAACTTCCCGGTTTTCTTATTATAAACCACCTTCGGACGTTCCAATACTTTGGAGGGATGGAGGTCATGCTCCGGATCATCCTTTACGGCAGGAAGCACAATACCCTCGAATTTCCAATTCAGCAAATCCGTGGAAGAGTAACAACTGACACCTGTTACATCCGTACGATAGCACTCCCAAGTAGCCCAGTCGGGAAGGACTGTCTTTCCTTTCTTGTACTCGCCATACCAATAGTAAGTGCCGTCATGATAGAGGATACCGCCACCGTGGGCATTCACCGGATTTCCCTCCGTATCGTTCCAGACCTCTCCCGGAACAATATATTCATTTTTCTGTGTTTGCGTATTGACGGAGCATGAGCAGATGCAGAAAGCGGTTAAAGCGACTCCGCATGTTTTTACTATGTTTATGTTCATCATGGAATGTATTTATATAGGTTTGTAAACTAAAGTATTATTCATGAAAGGCATGATCTTTGGGGAAGTCCTCTCCTTCCCATGCCTTTTTCGATGTCCAGCTTTGCGGAGCATCCGTCCAGAACGGATGGTCGGCAGGCAGGCCCAACGGCAGGAAAGCAAGCGAAGCCATATACAGACTTCCGTTATTGGTGTACCAATCTGAAATTTTCGGTTGCTTTCCGTTGAAGCCCAATGTCAGGAAACCGTTCTCATTAAAATTATGATTATCGGAAAACATCCGTTTAATAACGGCCGTCATGGCAGCACGGACCTGTCCGTTACTCAGCTCTTCGGGCAACATCTGACGCCAAGAGAGCAATGCCAATGGCTGCAACGTGCCTGTACGATAGGTAATTGAACGGCCGAATACCGGAAATGAACCTTCGGGAGAAATAAACCGTTCCAGAATCATGCCGAAACGCTGCATGCGCTTCACCGCCTTTCCGTAATTCGCCTTGCCGACATTCCATATGCCCTTAGTCCCGGCATCGGTCATGACTTCCAGACATTCGAAATACATCGGGTGAAGTACAAAGCTATTGTAATAATCGAAAGCAAATTCCGGACCATCCGAGTACCATCCGTCACCCACGTACCACTCTTCCACTTTGCGAAGGGCCGAAGTGATGCGGTAATTATCGCTCGCAGCACCGGCTTTCTTAAGAAAGCATTCCACGGTTGAAGAAAACAATAACCAGTTCGTATAAGGAGGATTTACCCGGCGAAGTTGGGTAAACTCAGTAATATAGCGCTGCTTGGTCAAGCTGTCCAACGGTATCCAGAGGGCATCGTATCCGCGAAGGAAACTCTCGGCCACATAAGCGGCATCCACCAATGGCTGACCCTCTTTACGCCAAAGCAGGTAATCGGGACTCGCCGGATCGACAGCCTGCGCATAGCTCTGCAATGCCCACTCCCGAAGTTGCTTCCGCTGTCTGCCTTCTGCCGTATCGTCATCGGGCAAAGAGAGCCAGGGAGCCAAACCAGCCATCAGACGACCGAAGCACTCCATATAAGTAACCCTCTTATCGCGACCGTCCCAAGTGGGGCTAAGCTCCACCTGCATATTTTTCTGCAACTCTCCCCGACTCATGTTACTCAATACCGGAGCAGCCATTCGATACATGACATCACACCAGACTTCCCGGTCGGGAACTTCCTTCACTTCTTTTTTTTGTTTGGCCGAAATTTCCCGGCAAGGGAGCAGTACAATGATCGCTGTCAGCAATCCGATAAAAAGCCTGTTCATGTTCATGATATTATTTAAGATTGATTCTACTTGACAAATTTAAGGGATATAACAGAAAAAGGACTCCATTTATCTTTCAAAAGGGGAGGAATTTCATTCCGGTCTGTCTGCTTATCCATCAAAAATGGAAAATTATACGTCATTTACACTAAAAGTATACTTCTCTGAACTTCACGATTCACTTAGGGGAGTCTCCATCGGCTCTGCCATTCGATAATGGGTTTCCCATCCACCCCGAAGCGAACAGGCAACCAGATATAACGTGAATCCATTAAACTCTTCGGACGCCATACATCCGCCATAAAGATGAACGTATCATTCGTACCGGCAACCGGCAATACAAAAGTACTCTGCCCGCCGAATGTCTTGCCGGCATCTTTGCCGACACAGGGATTTCCCTCCTGCTTCCACGGCCCCCAGATAGAAGGCGCCGAGAACATACGGGCTTCATTCGGTTCCCATCCGGTACAACCGGAGGCAATCATCCAATAGGTATCCTCTTTCTTGAAAACGGCAGGCGCTTCATTGTGCCCTCCCGGAAAGAGACGAATGTATCTACCGGTGTGCCCCAAGTAATCATCCGTAAGTTCTGCAATCTGCAAAGTCAGATTTTCTTCCGATGAATAAATGTGATAGGCTTTTCCGTCCGTATCCACAAACAGCGTCATGTCTCTTGACATCTGGCCGCTCTTCAGATCCCGTTTGGCAAACAATCCCTGCTCCACAGCTCTGCGCCATTCCGGAGTCCACCATGTTTTATAATCTTTAGTGTCGAGCTTAGCTTTACGTTCCGCTTTTGTCATGTTCTGCGGATATACCCCAGGATTGACGCGACAGGAACGGACAAACCGGTAAGGGCCGGCCGGCGTATCACTGACAGCTACTGCCGCACGGGCAGCCGCATATCCCTCTCCTTTCAGTTCCAGATGAAACCACATCACGAACTTGCCGGTTTTCGCATTATAAATCACTTTGGGGCGTTCCATGATACATCCCTTTTCGATGTCGTTTCCTTCTTCAGAGGAAACAGGTAATGCTACCCCTTCGTAAGTCCAGTTGCACAAATCGGGAGAAGAGTAACAGGTCACCCCCACCTCTGTGGAGAACCCTTTGGCCGGCCGGTGTTCGCCAAACCAATAGTACCTCCCTTCGTGAAACAACACGCCGCCCCCGTGAGCATTGATATGCCGCCCGTTATTGTCTTCCCAAATCTCCCCGCTGGCTATTTCGTCTTTCTTCTGATATACTCTCACATAATCTATCTCATACTTCATAGGCAGTACCTCTTCGTCGATCGGTCCGCCGTTTATACCACCGACAGCCAGATTCAGTAACACGTATTGCGGAGTCATAAAAGGATTCGTATGATTGCCAAGACTTCCGTTCACTGTGCTGCTCAACGGAATCTCGTTCAATAACTCATCGTCCAGATAGAGCTTGATAGCTTTTTCGTCCCAGTCCATCCGCCAGATGTGAAACTTTGAGGCCCAACCGGCATCTTTCTCCGTGAAATGAGTAAAAGGAATCACTTTGCTGTTCCATTTGGCAACATACCGTTCATCTGTACCCCATGCGGCATTGGCAAGAATATGAGGGGCGCCCTTTATCTGATAATATTCCAATATATCTATTTCACCGCACAAGGGCCATTCCGCACTGCTGCCCAATGTCCAGATGGCAGGCCATGCTCCTTTCGCCACGGGTATGCGGGCGCGAACTTCGAAACGTCCATATAAGAACTCTTTCTTTCCGGCAGTATTTACGGATGAAGAGGTATATCCTATAAACTCCCTGTTTTTTCTCCAATCCCGGCTTCCGGCTTCATAGCATGGATTACGACGGTTGTTTTCCTTGTGTGCTTCAATCACCAGACATCCGCCTTTGCAAACCGCATTGTCCGATTGATACCACTGCGCCTCTTCATTGCGGGTAAAACCTTGCTCGAAGTTCCATACGGAAGAATCCGGCGGACCGTCCGTGTCGAATTCATCACTCCATACAAGTTGCCAATCGCTTTGCGCAAAAGAGAATGCAGGGAAAAGTAGGCAAGAAAGCCAAAGACTTAAATATTTATACATAAACCATATTTAAAAAAATAAAGAAATCAGATCCATCTGCTTCATTGAACAAATCAGGTGTTAGTTCAATGCATCAGAACATCGACAAAAATACCACATATAGTACAAAGAAGACTCTATACTTCTTTCAAAAAAGGGGAAATATCCGTCATACTTTCCCCACTCATAATAATATAGGCAGAACCACTATATGTCAATCCTGCCTGTCTACATTATATTACCCTATACACCGAAAAAAGGGAAATCTGATTGTATTTATCATTACTCCAAACCTAATAATAGTAATTCACTTTCACCCACGAAGGAAATAATCACGGGGAGATCCAGAAAGTCAACTCCGGATTGTACTCCTGAGCAGACTTTATATAAGGAAAAATCGTCTGCTTGTCACAGTCAATTTTGAGATTACATTATAATTTAGCGTTACTCTATTTATTATCGAAAAATCCGTTATCCTTCCATTCCACCCCTTTTTGTGGTTGTGCAGAAGTGGCATTAACCTCCATCGGAAGCCACACTTCCATGTCTCCCTCGCCACGGTGTGCCCAGGCATAATAAGGGATCAGGGTCAGTTTTACATCTTTCACCGCCAACTTTCCGGCTTTGTCATAACTCAAAGCCTGGGCATCGGTTACAATCTGATTGAGACCGTACAGCAGTTCCGGCTTCTCTACCACACGCAATTCCGGAGGGCGGTTCATCAGCAGGGTATGTACGTTAAAATCATTGTCGGACCACTCGGCACAATAAACCACCGGACCACGCTCCACGGCCACTCGTCCACGATCGGCCGCCACCTTCTCATTGGCTTTCACCAGACGGGGAAGCATGTCGAAATGAATCTCCACCACATCATTCTTTTTCCATTTACGGTTGATGGTGAGATAACCGTTGTGCAGTTCACCCTCTACTTCCTGCCCATTGACCATCACCCGATAAGCCGGTTGCTGATGATCGGCATACGCATACAAATCACTGGGAAGCACACTACCGCGCACCCATCCGGGAATGCGGACATTCATGCCGAAAGGTTGATTACCCTGTAGCACTTTCAAGCGAATGTCGCCCTTCCAGGGATAGGATGTCTCCTGCTCCAAAACCACTTTCTTGTCGTTCACCTTCAGTTCGGCACGATTGGAAAGGAAAAGATTGACATACACCTGACGGTCTTTAACCGCATAGACATAGCCGGGCAGAGAGGGGACGAAACGGCTGATATTGGAGGGACAACAGGCACAGCCGAACCACGGTTTGCGACTATACCCGCTATCCGAAGCCAACGGATTGGAATAGAAGAAAGAACCGCCGTCGAGCGATATACCGGAGATCAACCCGTTATAGAGAGTACGCTCGAGCACATCGAAATATTTGGCATCGCCATGAAGCAGGAAAAGACGATAATTCATATAAACACTGCCGATAGCCGCACAGGTTTCGCAATAGGCGGAAAGATTGGGCAGTTCGTAATTATCACCGAAAGCCTCTCCCTGATGACGGGCGCCGATACCACCGGTGATGTACATCTTCTTCGAAACAATATTGTCCCAAATCCGGTCGATGGCCTTGATGTAAGAGCTATCTCCCGTAATGGCAGCCACGTCTGCCATGCCAGAATACATATAAACAGCGCGTACGGCATGCCCCACAGCTTCATCCTGCTCGATGACCGGTTTATGCGCCTGGCTATAAGCATCTTTCCGGCCAGTGTATCCGCGTGCATCCAGAAAGAATTTAGCCTGATCGAGGTATTTACGGCCGCCCGTCACTAAATAAAGTTTCACCAGTGCCATTTCGGCAATCTGATGTCCGGGCACGAGTCTCTTCTGCTCCGGAGCATTCCCTATGGCCCGGCAGACACAATCGGCATACTTAATGGCAATATCGAGAAAATTCCGTTTACCGGTGGCTTGATAGTGGGCAATGGCACCCTCGATCATATGCCCCAAGTTATAGAACTCGTGGCTCAGATTTTCCACAGCCACCCAACGCTCCTTCCCTGCCCAGTCATGAGGATGTTTAGGATTCATCGTACGGGCGGTATACAAATATCCGTCCGGTTCTTGGGCAGTGGCTACAATAGCGAGAATACTATCGATGTATTTCTCCAACCGCTTGTCGGGATAGGTTTGCAGCGAATAGCTGGCACCCTCGATGGTTTTGTAAATATCTGTATCGTCAAACGAGAAACCCTCCACCTTATAGTCTTCGCTGGGATGGGCAGCTTTCTCAAAGTTTTTAATGCGTCCCGTCTCCTCCGACTTCCGGAAAGCCAACGGAATAGTAACCTCACGGCTGGTTTTCAGTCGCTGCCCCCAGAAATGATCCGTCACTTTTACCGAAGTAAAAGGAACAGGATCGATCGGATAGCCAGGATGTAGCGGCTCTTTCTGCGCAAAAACCGTTCCCACCGCCGTAAGAACCAATGATAATATAAATGTCTTTTTCATGATTTACATGCTATATATAAAGATTGTTTTTTATAAAGGTAATACCGGTATACGATAATTGTCACCGGTTACCGGTCGAATGAATACGTATCACAGTAAACGAATAGGCAGGCATCTCATAAGAGAAATTATTACCCGACAACTCGAAGCCGGAGGATACAGGCTTTGCCTGTTTATCTTTCGGATCGCCCGTGAGGACGGTCTTTATAGCCGAAGGATGAATCAATGCATCCCCGTCCAGCTCCACTTGCGAACGAACACTTACAGGAAGCAGGTTCACCAGTTTCACGATGATGTCAGCACTTTCATTCTCTTTCACAACCGATGCGCCGACGCGCTTTTTCACCGCCTCCTGCCGGTTGTCCAGATCGATAGCGGAAAACAGATACTCGTTACCGGAGTTTTGTCCGTACATCAACTGCGTATAATAGCCGACTGTCGGTTTCACCTCCGTATTATCGAAATAAATCAAGTCCGGACTCCACTGTGTATGTCTGTCCTTTGCCAAGAGCGGAGCGTAGGAGGTCATGGAAACGATGTCGCCATTGCGTTCCACCGCCGTTAGGTAGAGGGCTTCGGAAAGGGCGGTCTCTATGTTACTGGGACGGCCGGGCAGATGGGCGGCATATTCACCAAGATATACTCTCGACTTCGTACGATCGTAACGATCGTAGAAGTCCTGGTTATGGATCAGCCACCCCGGAGAGACGTAATAGTGCTCATCGACCATCGGCACATCCAATTTGGTGGCAAGAGCCCATCCCTCTTCGTAATCGGTGCCTTCATAAAACGGGCCGGTAGTGCCAATTACCGTTATCTCGGGATATTTCTCCTTTACGGCATTGAATATCATGGTAAAGCGTTCGGCAAAGATATCCGTGATCAGATCTTCATTGCCAATACCGATAAATTTCAGATTGAAAGGTCTCGGATGCCCGGCTTCGGCGCGCTTCCTGCCCCAAACCGTCTTTTTGGCATCGCCATTGGCATATTCTATCAGATCGAGCACATCCTGTACATAGGCTCCCATCTCTTCCATCGGAATGCCGCCCTGCTGTCCCATGCAGCCCAATTCACCTTTGGAATGGTGGCTGCATGTACCCGAATTCTGACAAGGAACCCCTGCCGCCAGTACAGGAACCGGCTCGGCACCTATATCTTCGCAAAACTGGAAATATTCGAAGTAACCTAAGCCGCGGGTCTGATGGTATCCCCAAAGGTTACGCATCGGCTTGCGGGCTTCCAACGGACCGATAGAGCCTTTCCAGTCGTATATATTACCGACCCCATCGCCATGAGCCACGCATCCTCCGGGAAAGCGCATGAAACGGGGATGCAGATCGGCCAATGTCTGTGCCAGATCGGCACGAAGTCCGTTCTTACGGCCTTTAAAAGTCTTTTGCGGAAAGAGGGAGATCATATCCAGCGCGTACTCTCCGGCAGCTTGCGGACAGATGGACAGAACGGCATCAACGGCATCGGCGGTTACAGTGAGCACAGCACGTTGCTGCTTCCACTCTTTGGAAGAGACGGAAACAACCGTTTGTGCAAGCTTCCTGCCCGCTCCGTCTACCAAGCCGACCTTTACCTTTCCCCCTTTGCCTTTCATTGCTTTCGAGAAAAGTGAAAAGTCGTATTTCTCTCCTTTCTTCACTACAATACCGTCAAAGCCGGCATTCTGCAAAGCGGCTCCCGGCTGCCGCACATCAAGCACGGCATAATGGGGATTATTGGGATGGATCGGGGCATCTGTCCGGATGTTCAATGTAGCACCATCGCCCTGCACACTCCACGAATGGGGGGAACTCCAGTTCCGGTCGTTTCCCCGATCGGTGGGAGCATATTCAAAATCACGGTTCTGAATCAGCTCGGCGTATAGTCCGCCATCGGCAGAATAGTTGATATCCTCAAAGAAAATACCGATGAGATGTTCACTGATAGGCTTGGCATCGTTCATCCGCACGCGTACGATAGCTTCCACCGGTTCCAATCCGGCGAAACGGACAGGGTCTTGTTCCATGCGTTCCTCATTCTGTATCTGGCGATATTTCTTATGATCGGCAAAACGAATCAGTCGTTCCACAGTAGCGTAAGAGGTCTTCTGCATCCATCCGTCCTCTTCCCTACCCTCTATCATCGTTTTCCGCTCTACAGTGGGAACGGGATCTGCCGGAGCATAAACCTGACAACTCCATTTCAAGAGGTCGGGCGAAACGGTATAAGCAAGGGTTTCTCCGGTCACGGTAGCTGCCCAAAGGCAATGCCACTTACCATCCTTCCGGCTTTGCAGCAATTGCGGACGAAACATTTTCTTTCCGCTTCCCCACGGGCCGAAATCGGATTTTAAATAATCGAAACCATCGGCCACCGGCAACCATTTCGTCCCGTCGATGCTCCAAGCAAACTTCAATCCACTCCCTCCGTCGACATGTGCATACGAAAAGAGAAATACCGAATCGGGCTCATTTTCTACTTTTGCCTGTGCAGGCATTGCTACTATCAGAAGCAGGCAAAAGTTTAAAAGGTTTGTCAATTTCATGGTATTATATACTAAATGTGTTATTTACTGACCCAAATGGCACCTCCCTGCGGCTGAATCACCACTTGAAGACTGCCGTCGTTCTTTATTTTCTGCGACTGCAATTGCGGTTGTTGCCGCTTGTCATCACCGTAGAAAGAGACCGTTTTTCCGGCCATCATCGGTAGATTCAGCTTCAACTTCAACGGCTCTTTAGTGGCGTTGATGGCAGCTACATACCAATGGTCGCCTTGGCGACGGGCCAGCACGACATATTTTCCCGGATATCCGTCGATGAAACGCGTTTCATCCCAAGTGGTAGGCACCTTTCTCAGAAAGTCGAGACAGAGTTGCGGAGCATCCGTCAAGTTATTCGGGGCAAGTGCAAAATTCTGAATCGGATTCTGAAATAAAACCGCTGTTGCCAACTGAAAAACATCAGTGGTACAACGAATGTTTCCTCCGTCGTTTCCTCTGTTCAACCGCTTATTGAGAAAACATCCGCCAAACTCCATACATCCCACCGTATTCCGGATAAAAGGATGCAGAGAAGCATTAAACGCCTCTTCGTCACAAAAGTGTTGCTGGAAGATCAGATTCTCCGAAGCCAGCACCGCTTCACTACCCACGTAATTGGGATACATGCGTTCCCATCCGCGGGGAAGCGTACAACCATGGAAGATGACCATCAATCCATGATCATCGGCATCACTGAGAATGTCTTCATAAAGACGCATCGTCTCCTGCTTGTCACCACCAAAGAAATCCACTTTAATGCCTTTCACTCCCAACTTTTGCATCCAGCGCATCTCCTGTTTGCGGATAATGGCATTATCCATCCGGTTGACAGGACTCTGCTCGATATCATTCCAATAGCCACTGGAACTGTACCAGAGAAATACCTCCACCCCTTTACTACGGGCATACCGGATGAGTTGTGCCATGCGGTCGTGGCCGATGTTCTTATCCCACCAATTATCAATAAGCACATATTCATATCCCATGGCAGCAGCGAGATCAACATATTTCACTTGGTCTTCATAATTTATACTGTCATCCTGCCAAAGTATCCAACTCCAGGTGCCACGCCCCATATTGTAATTGTGTTGTGTTTCATAAAGAGATTCTACCACGTCCCAAGGAACGGTAGTTTCTACAATCGGTCGTAGTGTCTCACCCACCGTAATCGTACGCCAAGGAGTAGAACCGGGTAAAGCAAAAGCGGGCGCAACCGTTCCGTTGCCATTATTTTCTTCGGGCATCGGAAAAGCGATGGTATACACACTTTCGTGAGCATCGCTCAGATGAGAAGCGCAATAGCGGCTATCCACTCCTGTTTCGCTGACCAGCACCCAGCCCTGCTCACCAATACGGAACAGACAAGGAAAGGTGTATCCGTGCCCGTACTGTGAACGTTCATTCATCGGTGCATCAACGCGATATTCTTCTTCATAACTGGGTTTGGTTCGTTTCCAGCCTATCATGGCATCGCTCTGGGGGCAAAGAAAAGTGGTAGTCTGTGGCGGGAAATGAAAACCGGTCTGCTCTTTGTTGACAACAACGCTCCCTTTTCCATTCTGCCGGGGCAAGGTATAGCGGAAAGCGACATCATTATTACCTACGCGGAACGTCACGCCGATCTTTTGTCCTTCTGCACTGGCAAATTCACAAGCCAGTTCATTGGCTTGGTAATGCACACGCGAAGTCTTGATACGCGATTGGTTATAAACCGTATCTATTTTCCGGACATCGTGTCCCGACCATTTCATCCCATCCGAGAAATTCCCGATATTCGTCTCCATCCCTAACGGAGAAGATTCCAACATCTGCCTTCCATCGTAAACGATCGAATATGAAACCGAACCTCCACCGGCAGGGCATGATACGGTTAACTTCAATTTCTCATCAGGGCTATCTATCGTCACATCCTGTGCAAGCAACGGCAATACCGAACCAGCCAATAAAGCCAAGCCTATAAAACGTCTTTTTATCATAGTATCCACTTTATACATTATTATTCAACTTCTAAAACTACAATAGATTTTGCCGGCAGTATAACCGATAGCCTGTCATCTTTTAGTTTTGTTCCCTTGAAGGGTTGGGGTTTCACTGCATCGGGCTGCTCAAAGGAATTATAAGCTTTCATATCTTTGGCGGTAAGTACCTCTCCGCTCACCGTCTTCACTTTATAGTCGCCGAGAGTCAAAATGACGTTCTGCTCTTTCTTCAGGTCTACATTCGCCAAAGAGACATGGATCTTTCCGTTTGCATCGCGTGAAGCAGAAGCGCTGACCATAGGAATGACACGACCGTCGCGTACCGTCTTTTGCTCGCACATCAGATCGAGCGGCAGATAAGTGGCATCCTGATGCGGCTGATACATTTTAAATACGTAATAAGTAGGAGTCAGTACCATTTGTCTGTCATTGGTAAGAATCATCGATTGCAACACGTTCACCACCTGTGCAATATTCGCCATTTTAAGGCGATCGGCATATTTATGGAATACGTTCAGTGACAGAGCAGCCACAAATGCATCGCGCAGCGTATTCTGTTGATAAAGGTGTCCGCGAACGGTTCCCGGTTCTTCATCCCACCAAGTGCCCCACTCATCGAGCATCAGGGCTACATTTTTCTGGCGGTCGTAACGGTCCATAATGGTAATATGTTTTTTCAGGACATCTTCCACTTCCAGACATTTACCCATCGTCCAGTAATAATCCTCATCGGTAAACTTCGTTGCCGCTCCTTTGCTGCCACTCCAACCGGTCACGGTGTAATAATGCAATGAAAGACCGTTCATACGTCCGCCTACATTCTTCATTAACACCTCTGTCCAGTTATAATCGTAATCACTCGCTCCACTGGCTATTTTATAAAGGCGGTTACCGTCATAATTGCGGCAATAGGTGGAATAACGGCGATACAAATCGGCATAATACTCCGGACGCATGCTTCCGCCGCATCCCCAACTCTCATTGCCCACACCGAGGTATTTCACCTTCCATGCCTTATCGCGTCCGTTCTTGCGACGCAGGTTGGCCATCGGGCTATCACCGTCGGAAGTCATATATTCCACCCACTTGGCCAGTTCCTCTACGGTGCCACTACCTACGTTTCCACTGATATAAGGCTCGCATCCAAGCAGTTCGCAAAGATTCAGGAACTCGTGCGTGCCAAAGCTGTTGTCCTCGATCGTACCGCCCCAGTTATTGTTCACCATCTTCGGACGGTCTGCCTTCGGGCCGATGCCGTCCATCCAGTGATATTCATCGGCAAAGCAACCGCCCGGCCAGCGAAGAATAGGCACTTTCAAGTCCTTCAAAGCATTGAGAACATCCGTCCGATAACCGTTGATATTGGGGATTTGGGAGTCCTCGCCTACCCAAAGGCCACCATAGATACAAGTACCGAGATGCTCGGCAAACTGTCCGTAAATATTTTTATCGATCACCGTAGTTCCCTGTTCAGGATGAATGCGGATAATCGTTTCCTGCTGCGCAGGAACAGTAGTAGAGGCCAACAATAAAAGGCCCGTCAAGAGGTTTTTCATGATAGAAAGAATTTATTATTAGTAGATTAACCTCCACTCGATATAAGAATGATGCTACATAGCTTCTCTTCCTCCTTCGGGAAGGAGAAGAAACCACGCGGAATAAAAATTATATTGAACTTAGGTTAGATCGGTGATTTATGTTGTTTTTATCGTTTTACCTGATCCGGTAGACGTTGAATGATTGAGGGGCAATCTCCAATTGCAAATGGTTACCGTCCATGTTAAGCGGGCGGACATGGGGAACGATCCGTTCCGGTTCACCCAACACGTTCTTCGCTTTCAGGTCATCGGATGCAAGGTATATGTGTGTACCTCCGGACAAGACGCGTTTCTTCAGGCCATCGACAGCGAAAGATAGCGACTGAGACGTCTCGCTACGGTTGACAACTTTCAGGATAATTTCCTTCGTTTTGTCATCCCAAACGGCCGAAGCATACAATACTCCCTCCGTTTTGCCTTTCAGCGTAACGGGAAGTATATGCGTGCCTGCATTCATGCCATAGAGCTGCTGCACATAATAATTGGGAGTACGCACCATCTGCAGGTTATCATACCAGATGAGGTCGGGATTCCACTGCCAGGCATCTACATGCGCAAACAACGGGGCATAAGTAGCCATATGGACAACGTCTGCGTTACGTTCCAGCCCCGTCATAAAGGCTGCCTCGGAAAGGGCTGTTAGGAAGTTATTATCTTTCTTTGTAGTATGATCGTGCGAAGCATACTCTCCGGCAAAAACTTTCGGACCTTTGCGATCGTAGTTATCGTAACGATGTGCATTGGCAAAGAACCATTCAGGCTCCATATAGTAATGCTCGTCCACAAGGTCCACACCAATGCGTTTCATTTCCGGCCAAAGATAATCGAAATGCTCGCCGTCGGCACTGGGACCGGAGCTTCCCACTATCTTCACATCGGGATAACGGGCACGGATGGCCTTTACAAACATCTCCAAGCGTTCGGGATAAACAGATCCCCACTGTTCATTGCCTATACCGATAAACTTGAGATGAAAAGGTTCGGGATGTCCCATATCTGCACGGATCTTCCCCCAGACGGAAGTGACAGGGCCATTTGCAAACTCAATCAGGTCGAGGGCATCGTCGATGTAAGGTTGCAGGCTGTCCAGTAGCACCACTTCGTTACTCTCGTATTGGCAGGAAAGCCCGCAACTCAATATCGGGAGCGGTTCTGCCCCGAGGTCTTCACTCAACAGGAAATATTCGAAAAAGCCCAGACCGTAGGACTGGAAATAATCGGGAAAAGCCTTGTGCTTAAATGTATAATTCCAACGGTTTTCATTCGACGGACGGTTCTCTACCGGCCCCACGGTATTTTTCCATTGGTAACGGGTAGCCAGTGAATTACCCTCTACAATACAACCGCCGGGAAAGCGGAAAACTCCCGGATTCAAATCGTAAAGCGCCTGAGCCAGATCCTTGCGAAGCCCGTTTTCGCGACCTTTCCATGTATCGGCAGGGAAAAGGGAGATGTGATCCATATCCACCGTACCCCGGTTTTTCAGCACGATGCGTAAACGGGAATGGGTATCTGTAAAAGGAGATGTCAGTCGGGCAGTAATCTTTTGCCATTCGTTTCCCCGTATTTTGATATCCTTTTTTAGCGGGTTCTCTCCTCCCCGGTTCACCAGCTCCACAGAGAGTGTCATCGGTTTGTCGTCCCGGCTACGCACATAGGCCGAAAAGCAATATTCCCTGCCCTCCTTCAATCCGATGCCACGGAAACCTTCGTTGTCCAGTCCGGCACGAAGCAAGCGGCCATCATTCGTAATAGATACATAATGTGGATTACGGTCGAAACAAGGCCTATCGGTTTTCACCTCTACCTGTCCGAAAGGCACCCATCCCACTAAAGGTTGCGGAAATTCAAAAGAGCGATTCTTGATAAGTTCAGCATACAGCCCACCATCGGCTCCAAAATTAATATCTTCAAAAAAGACACCATACATAGTAGACTGTATAGGAGCACCGAGACGCGAAGCATCGATCTCCAAACTCGCCACATCAACATCTCCGGTGGAAGGGACTCCGCTTCTCTCCTGTGTCCGATTCTTTTCTTGCCCATCGGCAACTAACTCTTTTTCTGTAAAAGCCCGGCCATTGAGCACAGGCAAAATTAACAATATTAACAGGACTTTTATCTTCCTCATATTTTTCATGATATTATTAAAACTGCCTCAAAAATAGGTATTTTGCTTCTGTCAATGTTCTATTAATAAATCAAAAAAGGAAAATTATCAGTCAAAAGAAGGAATTATACTGCCATTTCCTGTTTTTTTAAGCAGAAAAGTGGTATAACGAACCAATTCGTCCAAATATCAATGCAACAACCGATACCCGAAATAAAAATACGATCAAAAATCGATGCATTGATTTATTCAAGAATCAATACAGCGGTTTATTATCGATGAAAAACAAAACAGCGATGATACGAAAAGTAAAAATGAAAGATGCATTGCAATTGAATAATTTGCCAATTTGCCAATATGCCAATGTGCCAATTGGCTGTGCTACCATTCCGCGCAGCTAATTGACACATTGGCGCATTGGCATATTGGCAAATTATCTAATTATTTATCAATACTTAAAGTCTGTCGGCTTCACATAGATACGATATTCCTTAATCATTCCCGGATACCCTTTTTCGGCACGGGGCAGATAACGGAAACCTGTGAGCGTTTGCTCTTTATCCAAATCGATAACCAGTTGATGAGGATAGGCCACATTATCCACTGTCATCCAGAAAGTAGATTCCTGAAGATCGAAAATTTTATCGGCCGTACGATTTCCACTGCGGGTTTCTTCACTGTCGGCATACCGGATTTTCCAATGCTCGCGGGAAACCGGTTTACCATCATCACCCAAGACATCGAACTCTGCAATAGCGGCTATATTATCCTCGGCCTGTGGAGAAAGAGCTTCCAGACAGAAATAACGTCCTTTCACCGGATTGGCAAAACGTACCTCCTGCCAGCCGTTACCCGGAATGAAAGCACCTTTATGAGCGGGAGTTTCGGCTGAAAGATTCAAATGTTCACCCTCTTTGCAGTGAGTTTCGGGAGCTTTTTCGCGCAGTACATCGAGAATTGGCTTCTTCAATCCCTTTACCATAGCTTTCTCAGGACCTTTCAAGTCGAGAACGATAATCTCATTCACTCCCTTTTTCAGCCAGCAACCCGGCATAAAGAGCGTCTGCTGCGGACCGATTTCCCAAAAACGCCCCATCGCATGGCCGTTCACCCACACCATACCTTTGCCCCAGGTACTCATATCGAGGAACGTATCATCCGTTTTCGAAAGTTTGAAAGTCGCTTTATAGTAAGCGGGCATCGTCTGCTTGCCACCCGAAACGTACTGCTTATTGCTCGCAAAAGCATAATCGACCGGCAGATTATACACCTGCCAATTCTTTACTATTTGCTTATTACCGTCCGTAGCCGCCAGCACCACACTCTCCGTGATACCTTTACGGTCGTGAATGGACTTATCGAAATTAACACGTCCCATAGCTTCTACCAGAATATCGAGCTGGGTACCCTTTTTCAAAGCAGGCAATGTAACGGTAAATTCTCCTTTCCGGCGATCCAGACGCGCCAACAGGGTATTGTTGGCAAAGACTTGCGCCCAATCGTGCACTTCGGTGATTTCGAGCACTGTTCCGGCTTTTACATCCTGTGGCAAAACAGTGCGGTAGAGGATACTTCCCCAACCCTGATCGAATTGTTCCATCGGCTGAATATCTGTTGCCTGTTTTGCTACGGGCAGATTGCTGAATAAAGGAGCCACCTGCGTGAATTTGATCTCTGGAATTTCCATTACCGGCAGAGCTTCGGGAATAGTCGGCAAAGACTGTCCGGCAGGCAGATAACCCTTCAATAAATCACGAAGCAGGAAATATTTCTCAGTAGCCCATCCGGCTTCACTAATCGGGGCATCATAATCATAAGAGCTGCACATGGCAGAATAGGCAGGATTATTGGCTCCTCCCCAGTGTCCGAACGTGGTACCTCCATGAGTCATATACAGGCTGAACGAAATATTACGGTCGAGCATATCTTTCAATCCCTGCACCATATCCTTGGCCGGACGTGTTTCGTGTTTACGCCCCCAATGATCGAACCATCCGCTCCAAAACTCGCTGCACATCAACGGCGTTTCCGGACGCAGTTCCTTTAGTTTCTTAAATTGCTGGTCTATGTTGGCTCCTGTTCCGAAGTTGACCGTCCACAGCAAATCATCCAAAGCATTGTTGGTGAAATTACTGCTCCAATCGCACTGAAACAAAGGTACTTCCGTGAAACCGGCACCACGCACCATATCGCGAATGGCAGAAACGTAAGGCTTATCCGTGCCATACGAACCGTATTCATTCTCTACCTGCACCATGATAATATTACCGCCACGAGTAATCTGCAAAGGGACAAGCTGTTCACCCACCTTTTTCATAAAGATTCCCACGCGCTCCATATAATAAGGGTCGAGCGTACGCAAAGCAATGTCTTTTTTCTTCAACAACCACCACGGCAGTCCACCCATCTCCCACTCCGCACACACATAGGGGCCGGGACGCACTATGACATACATTCCATGTTTCTGTGCCAGACGACAGAAAGCAGCTATATCGTTCTGACCGGTAAAATCGAATTGTCCCTCTTCCTGTTCATGAATATTCCAAAATACATACAAGCAAATAGTATTCATCCCTAATGCTTTACACATTTTGATCCTATGCTCCCAATAAGGTTGTGGAATACGTGTATAATGCAGCTCGGCCGCTTTTACAATGAAAGGTTCTCCATTCAGTAAAAAAGTCTTTTTTCCGACTTCAAAAGTTTTAAATTGCTGAGCCTGTCCCGGAAGTGCCAGGCATGTACAAAACAGTAACAGATAAATAATTTTGTTCTTCATGTTTATTTCATTCTTTATTCTGCTACAAAATTAAAGCAATATGATAAAACCAAGGGTATAATTATAAGTCAAAAAAGATACAATTATCAGTCATTTTATCTTTTTCCCATAGAATTGTTTATAAAACAACCAACAAAATCTTCGTTCTCTTTGTTATATTAAAAGTAATCCATTAAAATATCTAAAATTATGGAAGAGAAAAAACTAACATCTGCCAACGGTCGTCCCATTGCCGACAACCAGAATTCACAGACAGCAGGCCCTCGTGGCCCGATCACCTTGCAAGATCCGTGGTTAATTGAAAAACTGGCTCATTTCGATCGGGAAGTAATCCCCGAAAGACGTATGCATGCCAAAGGTTCCGGTGCTTACGGAACATTTACCGTCACACATGACATTACAAAGTATACTCGTGCAGCCATTTTCAGTGAAGTCGGAAAAAAGACAGAATGTTTTGTACGTTTCTCTACCGTAGCCGGAGAACGCGGAGCGGCCGATGCAGAAAGAGATATCCGAGGTTTTGCCATGAAATTTTATACAGAAGAAGGAAATTGGGACCTGGTAGGAAACAACACCCCCGTATTCTTTCTTCGTGACCCGCTAAAATTTCCCGACCTAAACCATGCCATTAAACGCGATCCGAAAACAAATATGCGTAGCCCTAACAGTAATTGGGATTTCTGGACACTGCTTCCCGAAGCATTGCATCAAGTCACCATCACCATGAGCCCGCGCGGTATTCCTTATTCTTACCGTCATATGCACGGATTCGGCAGCCACACTTACAGTTTCTATAATGCAGAGAACAAACGTACCTGGGTAAAATTCCACCTTCGTACCTTGCAAGGTATTAAAAATCTGACAGATCAGGAAGCAGAGGCGATCGTAGCTAAAGACCGTGAATCTCACCAACGAGACCTTTTCGAAAGTATCGAGAAAGGTGATTTCCCGAAATGGCTGTTCCAAATCCAAATAATGACGGAGGAGGAAGCTGATAATTATCGTATCAATCCATTCGACTTGACAAAAGTATGGCCACATAAAGACTTTCCTTTGCAAGACGTAGGTATACTCGAACTGAACCGCAATCCAGAGAACTACTTTGCCGAAGTGGAACAATCCGCATTCAACCCGATGAATATCGTAGAAGGAATAGGCTTCTCTCCGGACAAAATGTTACAAGGACGTCTCTTCTCCTATGGAGATGCCCAGCGTTATCGTCTCGGCGTGAATTCCGAACAGATACCGGTGAACAAACCACGCTGTCCGTTCCACGCTTACCATCGTGATGGATCGATGCGGGTAGATGGCAATTATGGCGCAACCAAAGGTTATGAACCCAATAGTTACGGTGAATGGAAAGATTCTCCGGAAAAGAAAGAACCGCCCTTGAAAGTTCACGGTGACATCTATAACTATAACGAACGGGAATATGACGATGATTACTACAGTCAACCGGGCGACCTTTTCCGATTGATGCCGGCAGACGAACAGCAATTACTCTTCGAAAACACGGCTCGTGCCATGGGTGATTCCGAACTATTCATCAAGCAACGCCATGTACGCAACTGCTATAAGGCCGATCCTGCTTATGGCACAGGTGTTGCCAAAGCATTAGGCATCAACTTGGAAGAAGCTTTGAAAGCCGACAGATAAAGTCAAAATTAAAGTGTATACTCTTGTCATACAAAAGTATACACTTTTGTATAGTAAAACTATATACTCTTACCATATAAGAGTATATAGTTTTAAATTATAAAGCTTTCCACAATTTCTGGAAGTCTTTGTATTTACCGTAACACACCAGTTCATCCCCTTCCTGTATCTTATCATTCTCCGGTAATTCATTTACAATCTTACTATCAGTCAACGATATACCAAGACAATTTTCTATTTTTTCCGCACGCTTCAAGCCTATGATCTTCAAATGAAACTCTTCGTTCAGCTTCAACTCATTCACAAAATAGCCGATAAATTTTTCCGGAACACGGAACTTGACGATATAATACTCTGCATCTATCCGGAAAACTTCCATGGAAGTACCAAAATCAAACAGACGAACCAAGCTACGGGCCGCATCTTCTTCCGGTGTCAGAATCTTATCCAAACTGAAAGCTTCCAGAACTGCTTTATGTACATTATCAATGGCGCGCGCATAGATATGCTGCACTTTTTTTTGCTTCAACAAAGCCACCACGCGAATAGAAGCACCAAAATTTTCACCAATCGCCACAATCACCACATCCACACTGTTCAATGGAAGTACACTCAATGACTGCTCGTCCGTAGCATCGATCACAAAAGCCGTAGCCACTTTATCCTTAATGCTGTCTACACGACTCTCACTAATATCCGCCCCTATCACTTCATGCCCCAAAGCAGAAAATTCTTCTGCCAACACATGCCCATAATTTCCTAAGCCAATAATAATGTATTTCATATCCTCCTATTTTTTCAATTAACCACTGCCTTCGTCTGCACATGACGTTTTTCCCATTATTGCGCAGCCAATCGGCACATTGGCATATTAGTTAATTATTATATCATCACTCGGATAACGATATTTCGTATTCTTTTTCTGTTTCACAATTCCTAACATCAAGGTTATCAACCCTACACGCCCCACAAACATCAACAAAGCCACCAACAATTTGCTTTCATCGCGAAGCAGAGGAGTAGCGTTCAAACTCGAACCAACCGTACTTAGCGCAGACACACACTCAAACGTAAGTGTCATGACCGACATTTTCGGTTCTAATATACTCAATACGAAAATAAACAAGAACAATACCCCGAGAGACATCACCACCGTTGCATTGGAACGCCGGATAGAATCGTGGGAAAGTTCGCGCCCGAACACCTCGACACGTTCCGTTCCGCGTAGAACAGCTATTAAATTGAGAACCACAACTGCAAAAGCGTTCACCTTGACACCGCCGGCAGTGGATTGAGCCGCACCGCCAATCCACATTAGAAATATATAAATCAATATAGTCTGCACACTCAAGCTCGTTAAGTCCACACTACTGAATCCTGCTGTTCGCGGACAAGTGGCATTGAAAAAAGCCTGTGTCCATTTGTCGGCTACGGACATTCCGGCAAAAGAACCGTTCCATTCGAAAGCAGCAACCGCCAATGTGCCCAATACTAACAATAATAAAGTCACAATCAGCACAATCTTCGTATTCAGGTTGTACAAATGTTGTTTTTTATGCCTGTCAAGCTTCAGAGTACGCACAAATTTCCAGAAACGACGTAAATGATAGAGTACTATATCTTTGAAATTCACCAGAATAGGAAATCCGATTCCTCCTAAAATAATCAATAAAGAAACTGAAATATAAAGAGAATTGTGCCCGGTCATCACCATCGGATTGCCTAAATTTCCGGGAAGCGTAGAAAAGCCCGCATTACAAAAAGCGGAAATGGAATGAAAAGCCGAGAATGCCAGTTCTTCCTCCAGACTCATCCCCAACGTGCCGTGTATACCCAGCCAGATAGATACCATTCCTGCACCTTCTATCACCATGGTAAAACCTAAAATATAAAGTAAAGTAGACAGTAAAGATCCCAGAGAATTGGAACTTACCATATCACGCACTACCAATTGATTATACAACGAGGTATTTCCCATGAAGAACATCGCAAAGAAACTGGTCAATGTCATGACTCCCAAACCTCCGACCTGAATCAAGAGAATAATGACCGTCAGCCCCATCGGCGTAAACGTTGCCGATACATCCACGGGCACTAAGCCTGTTACACATACGGCGCTTGTCGAAGTAAACAAGGCATCCACCCACGACAATACGACCCCTTCTACTGTGCAACGAGGCAATAACAACAATCCCGTACCAATCAGAATTATTACGAAGAAACTCACTGCAAGAATCAATGACGGATTGGTTCTCCGCCCCAGCAAACGTACCAGTCCGTTTGATAAATTAAGAAAAGAAAAAAGAAGCAAAAGAGGAATATGATAAAGTTTGCTACCCAAAAAATCCCATACATACAAAATGGCTCCCTCTTCATCGGGACGATGGAATATAACGGGAACTAACGTCAGATAAAGTAGCCAACTCAATATCCACGCCAACTTCCGGAAGTTTTTCTTTGTTCCTTTATATTCAAGAAAAATATGTAATGTAACATCTATCAGGAAGATGATCCATACCGCTTTATACAAAATTTTCAGATGCGAAATATCGGTTGCAGAAAGAGGAAAACCATGTTCATAAACCACACCCACAATCAAAAGTAAAGAAGCCATGTAAGTAAGAACCGCCATCATCCTAAACAAAACACGTACATAGGGTTGTAGTAGTTTATTTTGATACAGTAGTATTTTATGATAAATCTTCATAATCAATAATGTGTTAATGTGCCAACATACCCATATACCAACCGGCTATGCAAAATAATGTACCCATGCATTCACTTTCCAATTCGTGCACAATTAAGTTATCCCATGGAATCCGGGGCATTAACAGATTGCCGCATTGACACATTATTTCAGTTGCAAACTTAAACAAAATAACAATTAATTCTATTCTTTGTTGCGTATTTAATCACCGTATTAAAAATTATGTTTATTTTTGGCAACTAAAATATCAAAAACCACAATATTATGAGTAATAAAACTAAAAGGTATATACTACCCGAAGATGAAATTCCACGCTATTGGTACAACATTCAGGCTGACATGGTAACCAAACCGATGCCTCCCTTACATCCCGGTACCAAACAACCTCTGAAAGCCGAAGATCTTTACCCGATATTTGCAGAAGAACTCTGCCGCCAGGAATTAAACCAGACAGATAAATGGATCGAGATTCCCGAGGAAGTGCGCGAAATGTACAAATATTATCGCAGTACTCCTTTGGTACGCGCTTACGGACTGGAGAAAGCACTGGGTACTCCGGCACATATTTATTTCAAGAACGAAAGTGTAAGCCCGATGGGATCACACAAACTGAATTCTGCCATTCCGCAAGCTTATTACTGCAAAAAAGAAGGTGTAACAAACGTTACAACAGAAACCGGAGCCGGACAATGGGGGGCGTCACTGGCATATGCCGCTAAACTTTTCGGACTGGAAGCGGCCGTATATCAAGTAAAGATCAGCTATGAGCAAAAGCCATACCGCCGCAGTATTATGCAGACATTCGGCGCACAGGTTACCCCTTCCCCCTCCATGTCTACCCGCGCAGGAAAAGATATACTGACTGCCCATCCGAATTATCAAGGTTCATTAGGTACCGCCATTTCCGAAGCGATCGAGCTGGCACAAACAACTCCGAACTGCAAGTATACCCTCGGTTCGGTGCTCAGTCATGTGGCTTTACATCAAACCGTCATCGGACTGGAAGCTGAAAAGCAGATGGAGATGGCCGGAGAATACCCCGACATGGTGATTGCCTGTTTTGGAGGCGGTTCCAACTTCGGCGGAATTTCTTTCCCCTTTATACGTCACAACATCCTTGAAGGAAAAAAGACACGTTTTATCGCAGCAGAGCCGGCTTCTTGTCCGAAACTGACACGCGGAAAATTCCAATACGACTTTGGAGATGAAGCAGGGTATACCCCCTTATTGCCCATGTTCACTTTAGGCCACAATTTTGCTCCGGCAAATATTCATGCAGGCGGCCTTCGCTATCATGGTGCAGGTGTCATCGTTTCTCAGTTGTTGAAAGACGGACTAATGGAAGCGGTAGATATCAAGCAGCTCGAATCCTTCGAAGCCGGTTGCCTTTTCGCACAGGCCGAAGGTATCATTCCCGCTCCCGAATCGTGCCATGCCATTGCCGCCACCATCCGTGAAGCCAATAAATGTAAGGAGACGGGAGAAGAGAAAGTGATCTTATTCAATCTTTCCGGTCACGGCCTCATCGATATGGCATCGTATGATAAATACCTGGCAGGAGACTTGATGAACTACTCGCTCAGTGACGAGGATATTCAAAAGAATCTGGATGAAATAGGTAATCTGGCGTAAAGTTTTCAATTATCACTCTATTTATAATCCCCTCTCTTGCCATCGACAAAGCGAGAAAGGGGATTCATATTTTCACATGAATATCCGTACACCCCAGTGGAGTACCTGTATCTTTCCCACATATCACAGGTTTCAAATTCCTTGCCGATCCGTGGCATAACCAAAATTTCTTCTTGGTCTGCATGAAAGAAACATTTATGGGTTACTCCTTGTTGTATCAACGGGAATTTATCTATCTTTGTAAACCAAACCAAGTGCTTGAAAAAGCTATGATAAACCCCATTAAAGAAGGAACGGATCAATGAAAAAGGATACCTTATCCCATACATCGCCGATGGAAGGACACTCGTTAAAGTCGGAGTCAACTTCTCACAAAAAGAACGTAATATAGAACATTGGATTATAGAATAAAAAAAGAAACTTCATGAAATATATCGGAGCACATGTCAGTGCATCGGGTGGTGTAGAAAGCGCTCCCGTCAATGCACACAAAATAGGCGCAAATGCCTTTGCACTTTTCACTAAGAACCAACGCCAATGGGTAAGTAAGCCATTGACGGAAGAGAGTATACGACTTTTTAAAGAGAACTGCGCCAAGTATGATTTCCAACCGGAATACATCCTTCCGCACGACAGTTACCTGATCAACCTCGGACATCCGGAACCGGAGGGATTGGAGAAAAGCCGCGCTGCCTTTTTGGACGAAATGCAGCGTTGCGAACAGTTAGGACTGAAATTGTTAAATTTCCATCCCGGCAGTCATCTGAACAAAATTTCTGTAGAAGATTGCCTTAGCCTCATCGCGGAAAGTATCAACATCACTTTAGAAAAAACGAAAGAGGTGACGGCAGTCATCGAGAACACCGCCGGGCAAGGCAGTAACCTCGGTAATGAGTTCTGGCATTTAAAGTACATCATCGACCGTGTGGAAGATAAAACCCGCGTAGGGGTCTGCTTGGATACCTGCCATACTTTTACCGCCGGCTATGACCTGTTGGAAGATTATGAAAAGGTTTTCAATGAGTTTGAAGAAGTGGTCGGCTTTCAATATCTTCGCGCCATGCACCTCAATGACTCGAAGAAAGCATTGGGTAGCCGCGTGGACCGCCACGACAGCATCGGAAAAGGTTTTATCGGATTCCCTTTCTTTGAGAAATTGATGCGTGACCCACGTTTCGACAATATGCCGCTTATACTTGAGACGATAGACGAAACACTATGGCCGCAGGAAATCGCATGGTTAAGAGAGCAGTCGGAATCCAAATAGAGTTTCATTCGACAAATGTACAATTGCAAAAGGAATAACTCGAAAACCCAATGCGATGTAACCGGCAGTGGAATGAAATGCAATTGATAGTAGAAACGCAATCGGATTAAGAAAAAGACGTAGCAGCTTCTCGCAAAAGACTTCCGTCTTTCCCTAAAAGATGTAGCAAGTTAAGAAAAAGAATGTAGCATCTTTTTTTAAAATCTGCTACATCTTTTCTTTTATAGTTTAAAATTACCTTTATAACAGTCGGTATCCAACATATTCTTCCCGTCTTCACCACCTTCACCTTTTTTGCTCAATCCCTTTATTCATCGGGCAGACAAAGTGAAACCCCGCTAAAAAGAAACGACGCGGCATGTCAACAACCGTAAGCAGGATGCTTACTTCCTCCGAGCACTATCCATACAGTGTGAATGCACCGTTCTTAGAAGAACTTTGCACGGTGCACAAAAGACCGAGTGCCCCTTCACTCTGTATATCCGATGAATAAGGGAATTGAGCAAAAAAGGTGAAGGCGGTGAAAGGGGTAAATTCTCAGTGGTATTTTAATAAAAAACACACTATTCCATCTATTTACGTGCAGCCACAGCCAAGAATATGCCAAGCACTACCCCTAACAGAGCAGCAAACAACACACGAGCATCACCGGGCAATAAAAACGTAATCGTATGGGCAGGAAACCAGAAAAAAGGAATGGTTTTCTTAAACACGAATCCCCATTGCACTTTCCAATTCAACCCCTGCAATATTTTTCCCATAGGGATGGGAGTAAAGAAACCTTTCAACGTCCCTCCGGTAGCCAAAATATGGGTATCGGTAACCTTGTGCAATGTCATAAATACCGGCCCGAAAATAGTATTCATAGTCACAGAAATGGCCAATGCAAGTAATACCTTATCCAATGAAAAAGGACCGGACATAATACCGGAAGCATCCTGAACTCCCAAATAGGAAGCAAATGCGGGAACTCCCGTCGAGAAAACCACAAAAGCCATGTTTATCCCCAACCCAAGCAAGCCCCAGACAAAGGCACGCGGCAGAATGCCGAAACCGGAACGATGATAAACACCGGTGCTGATACGCAAACCGATAACTTCGCCCAAAGTGGAGAGAATGGCAAACTTGATAAAACTCATCACCATGCCGTGGGAGGCATTGAACTGCTTATAAGCATCATATACTGCATCACTCAAGAAAAAAGGGAGGAAACAGACAAGCACGCAGAGAAAGAAAAGATAATCGTGTTTTTTCATCTCAGTAGGTGTTATTTTTAAGTATGGCTGCAAATATAGACAAAAGAAATAGAAAACAAAGAATTATTAGTAAAAAGCATCGAAATAGCCTATAACTATTACAGTTTTGCTCACCATTCAAGCCTTTTCAATAAATATTTGCCATACTAACCAATGGTTCGTATAACTTTTCAATATCCTGTGCATCCATTTCTATCTGCACCTGATCACCCGGAATCAACCGTATTCCATCCGGTTTCAGATCCTTTCGGTCACGGTGTACATTGATGATGATACAGCGTTCGGGTAACCGTAATTCATCAACCTCTTTGCCATCCAGATAGGAACCGGTCATGATTTCAACGGAAAGAGTATAGCGTTTCTGCTTCTGAAAATCCGGAGTATGAATCATATCATCGTAAAGAGTGACGTTGAAAGGCTGTATCTGAAGCAATTCCGTAAAATAGTAAGTCAATCCGCCCACCACCACAGAAGGATAAAACACTTCGAAATGTCCGGTGATTTCAGTGATTAAGACAATAGCCGTCAATGGCGTCCGGATAACGGCCACCAAGAAAGCGGACATACAAATCAGCATCACATAGCTCACATTCTCCTGTGCGATGAAACCTCTCTGCACCAATATCAAAGCGATCACTTGCCCGAACAATCCTCCAGTAACCAAAGTAGGAATGAAATTTCCTCCCGGCAATCCGGAAGAAACGGAAAGTGCTGTAAACACAAAATGAAGCATCATCATAGCTACCACCCACATTATTTGGATGCTGCCATTACCGGAAGCCTGTTCCAGCAAAAACTGCTCTCCTCCCCCCGTCAGATTTACCTGTACCAGCGAGATAGAGTAAGCTACTACCAGCAAATAGAGCATCTTCATATATGCCGGATGCTTTACACCGGTATAAACTTGCTTAAAATACAAGGTCACTTCAGAATAGAACTTCCCAAAAAGAGAAATCACCACCGCCAGCAATAAAAACAGTTTCAATTGGGAAAGAAAAGGGAGCAACGGCTCAATGGCATCTATCAGATGGTAGGGATTGACAGGAAACAGCCAACTGGCCACCCCTCCTGCCACAACACCCGCAAGCAATGTAGTGATGGCAGTTTTTGGCGCATCAAAACGCTCAATAGACTCGATAACCAATAATGATGAGGCCAACGGAGCTGCAAAAGCGGCTGCCAGCCCGGCTCCTGCCCCGGCAGCAAGAAGCTGTTTACGCTCTCCCGAAAGTACCCTTGTCCATTTGGAAACAAGACACCCCACATAAGAACCGATCTGCACCGATGGTCCTTCACGCCCCAAGGACAAACCGGCTGTAAGTGCAAGTACACCGCCCGCAAATTTGGAGACCATCTCGATGAAAGGATGTTTATAGGAAATACGGCCGTTAATCACTCCGCGTGTCTGCGGAATACCTCCCCCGGTAATAAGCGGCATTTTGCCGACCAGCCAGGCGACAAAAATAAGAATACCCCACAATGCCAAAAACAACGGAATATGCCAATACCAACGAGGGTGAGCATCGAAAAAAGTACGCCGGGTATCAAAAAAGAACTGTAACAGATAATGATAGGGTACGGCCACAAGTCCCGTCAGTAATCCCACAAAGATACTGACGAAATACAATCTGGCATCAATCAGTTTTAATTTCCAAACATGCCATCCTCTGACTCCTTTCAAGCTTTTCCAACGTGCGAACATACCCCGATATATGTTTTGGGGGTATAACAACCAAATAGCCGGAGATGTTTGTGAGGATTACCAAAACTTATTATGTTCGGGGCTGTATTCAAAACCGGCAGCTTTCAGCCGGCCGATAATATCGTCTTTATCAATGTGCAGATCATCACACAGTTCATCCAATGAAGAATAATGATCACGAAGTTTCATATTGACAACGCTGAACAGCATCATCGGGTCTTTAGGTAATTCCATATCAAAACGCTATTTTACAATCGGGCACAAAGATACAGTTTTTCAGAATAAATGGATATGTATACCATGAAGTTTTAACAGCGCATTTCTCACTGCCATCCGCAGCACTCTGCTTATCCGTTCATCTCTAACAAATGAATCAATGCCACACGCTGAATGGAAAAGGTGTTCCCCGCTTTCTGAACATATTTCAACAACTCCATCCCCTCCTGCCGGAGCTTGGATTTCTGTAAAAGATGATCGGCATCCGCTTCATCGGACATTTTCAACAAAGTCATGGCAGCCAGCTCTATCTTCCCCATTCTATCAGGATCACCTTCGTATTGCTCAATCAGTTCCTGCATATCCATACCTATCAGTTGTTCCGCAGAAAAGCCCAATATCTGTCCGGTCAGACAATCATACTCCACCCACTCCTGCTGACGGATTTTCTTTTTATTCAGTATCGCATTGGCTATCAGCGAAATAATCTCCTGAATCATACGTAACAGATAATCTTGTTTAATCATAACTTATTGTTTTCAAAAGTATTGCGTCCGGATTATAGCTCCCCGAATCTCCTCCGTTCTTTCCATGTCACCTCAAAATATATAAACCGAAAATACTGGAAAAGATGACTACAAAACTAATGAATATTTTCGGAATATCTCTGATAATAAGATGAGTTATGATTCTCCTACAAGCTCATCTGGATTCTTCCGGATGATCGATTTGCTCGATCTTTAATGCCACTTTTTCGATAATCCTGCTCAGTTCCTCTTCCAATGGAATAACATTGAAATCTTCCCAAAAACATTCATCGTATTTGAAATTCATGTCCGAAAAAACCGCATGAGTAGGTATCCGCTCGGTACGGGAAAAACGAACGACATGCTCTGTATCCACTCTGCAAGTCACCATCTCAAACCAAGTATGCAGTGTAGGGTTACTGAATAATACACGCTTCTTCTTCATTTTGAAATACAGATCGCCGCGAATATGATGGATATAATACGTTCCGTTCCATGGCTTATAAGAGATGATATATACTACCTTCTGGGTAGTCAAGTTTACATTCTGCGCTTGCCGGATAACAAAAATCCGCGTAGCCCTCTTTATATATCGAGGTTGTACTTCAATACAGGCCTTCAGCAATGCACCATTTTCCGAATCGATATACAACTCGCCACAATAGAGCGGTTCTTTGACTCCCGGCTTTTGCCCGAAGCAGACTACATTGACACAACGATCGTCCAAAAACGTAATACCGCCGGAAGTATATACATATGGGTTATCCTCCGAATCGACCGACAGAAAATCGGGTAAATCCTTCATCACATCAAGTTGCAGGCAAGCCTGGATACCTGCCCGTATTTTAGCTATCAAACTGTCGGTATTTTCCCGGTTATTCATCCGGTTCATCTTCAACAATTTCACTTGGTCCGGCATCTCGGAGTCCAACAAAGAACTTTTATATACTTTGAAAACTGCTTCCGTCAAGCTTTGAAATTTACCTTTCAATTGAACTCCTTCCCGATAGAACGTTGTCAGATAGACAGGATTCAACGAATAATTTTCTTTCCGGCACTCGATCATTTCCCGTAACAGCTTTCCGGGTTCTACCAACCGAATCAGAAGTTCCTGTAAAGGAACAACCTTCGGTTCCAGACTTAGTATGTTATCACGGCCAACCAAAACAGCCGCTTCAACATCCTGTGCTACATATCCCAGATGAGAAAAGGAAAGAGTACAATGTCTTAAAGAATCCGGCAGATGAAGCCGGAACCCGCCATCTTTATTCGTAACATTTCCCATTGAAGTTCCCTGAATAGCGACAGATGCATTTACGATAGACTCTCCCGTCTCTTTGTCTCGCAATCTACCGGAAACCGTAAAATAGGCCGGATAAGACAGTCCGGTTTCTTTCTCTATTTCAGTTCTTCTGCCATCGGCATGTAAAATAAGGATATGCTGCCCTATCACCTTAAGTTCCAACGTTTTATTGCCTATTATCCCATAAATGGCCTGTCGAACCGTACACTCTTTACCCTTTATCCTTACCACGGCATCATTGTTCACAATTTTACTATCGTAAACAAAAAGGTATCCGGAACATTCCGAAACCTTGCCTAATAAAGCATATACCGTACCTTTCATCTTAGGCAACCTGATGAGGCGATCAAGCACATCGTCTCCGTCTGCTCTCAGCGTACCGGCAGCAATGAGAAACAATCCCAAGAAGAACATAAAGAGACGGCAGTATTTCATAATTCTATATTTAAGAAACCGTTATTTGCCTATTATTTAGAGAGATCATCATCCAGCCTTATTAAAGATATTATTATCCGAAATGATTTAAAGAATTCTCATTCGGACAGTATCAATTTGCCGTCCTCGCGCGAACACTTCAAGCCCAATGCATAGCAGATCAATTCAGCAACCATTTCGGGAGAACTGTCCGAAAATTCAATAGTCAGTCTCCGTCGGTTTAAAGCTGGAGAGCCGACCTGTAACCGTAATGCGGAATTTTCATCATTCACCACCCGCAAAATATCTTCCAGACATTCATCCTTAAAACGTATATTTCTTGTATAACGTCCGGACTCGCCAGACTCCCGGGTATCACTCAGTTGCAACCGCTCTTCCTGCAATGTAACTGTCTTCCCGGCATCTACCAGTACACTGTGTCCTCCCTGCTTCATCGAAACCCTTACCCTGCCCCGTCGCACAGACAGGCAGAAAAGACCTTTTTCGTTACTGCGGACATTAAAAGCCGTACCCAACACTTCGATCCGCACTTTCTCTGTTTCGATCAGGAAAGTCTGTTCATATTTTCTGGTCACATCAAAAAAAGCTTCTCCACGGAGATTTACTTCCCGCTTATCCGCAGCAAAGTGTTCGGGATATTTCAGAGTACTTTGTTGTCCTAAATAGACAATAGAACCGTCTTCAAGAGTTGTAACCAAAGTAGATGCTTCGCGATTTTCCTGTATCACCAAATTCAAGCCGGTATGCCTGTTTCCCGGTGCAATCCACAGAACCGATGCCAAGCAGACAGCCCCTATAAACACAGCCGCAGCCACCCTTCCCCATTTCAAGAAAAGCCTACGATGTATCGTCTCTTCTCCGGTGGCCGGAAGCAGATTATCTTGGTTCAAGCGGCTATATAAACGTTTCCACGCTACATCCGTCCTTGTACTATTTTTGTTCACTTCAATCATTTCGCTAAAATATAATTATCGATTTCTTTTCGTAAAGTACAGAGTGCTTTCGTCATCTCCGCCTCCACTGTCTTCACTGAAAGGGAGAGAGCCAGGGCAATCTCGGCATACTTTTTACCTTCCATACGATGCATCTCAAATATACGAAGCCGGCGTCCGGGGAGTTTGTCAAGCGTATGCCGAATCAGTGCCTGCAATTCTTCATACTCCAAATCCCGTTGGGGATCCGTTCCCTGCCCGAAAGTATCGGTAACCAGTACGTATTCGCGATGCCGCTCTTCAACTTCTTTATGGCGGCAATACTGAAGCGCTTCATTGCACACTGCTTTGTACAGATAACTTTTAATTGACCGGAATATCTGTAATTTTTCCCGATCCTTCCAAAATAGATAGAATAGTTCTCCTACTATCTCCTCTGCCGTCTCCATTTCACCCGTAATGCCTGCTGCATACCAGCAAAGAGGAGAATAATAACGTCTGAAAACATTCTCAAACGCTTTTATATCACCCTCTTTTATCTTAGCCAGTATGAACAGTTCATTCAGCATATACCGGAATTATTGTGTTGGTATCAAATATAAGAAAAACTATCTGAAATCTAATGAGATTGCTTCTTCAATTTATCTACGGCATGTTCTAAAGACTCGGTAGGTTCAATAATATTATACTCTTTCCAGAAGTCTTCATTCCAATATTCGTTTACCAGGTCATAAAACACCTGTTTCTCTTTAAAAGCATTCTTATTGGAAATAGCCGTAAAGCCATCCTCTTGCCGGTCCGTCACCACCATTTCGGAAAATACCGTATAGCCGGAAGAGAACAGGCGTTTTTTCCAGTCGCACTTGAAGCGAATCGTATTCCAAATATAATTCAAATAGGTCTTTCCGTTCTGTTCCTTATAAGTCACCAGATAAGAAACCTCTTGTGGTTTGAACCGTAGCCCAAGAGGTTTCCGATGGAGAATAGCTTCTACGGCTTTCGTCTTATTCCGCATATCCAATGAAAACTCCGCACGAGTGAACGACAGCTTTTCAAAGTCAATATAAAATTTCCCGTAAAACAAAGCATACATTAAATTGACTCTTGGATGGAAGCTGACCACATAGTGCATACGGTTATCGAAATTCACCGGCTCTTCAAAGTAAAAATCGTAGAAATCTAAATCTCCTGTACTCAATAGTGCATTCTGGTTCTTCACTACATCAAGATAGATTGACAAACTGGGACCACCCACCACTTTTACAGCAAGCGTATCACTCGTCTTTTGACTCAACAGGCGTCGTCCTTTTTGGAGTTGTACCCGGTCATTAGCCGCTTCCCGGGTGGCATAGCTCGTTTTGTATACATCGATCACGGCTTCCGACACACTGATATAGCGACGCCTTTTTTGTACCGTCTCCCTATAAAATGCCGTGAGCATATTCGGACCCGATGAATAATTCACCGGTATTTTTCTGATAGCCTCTTCTACAATGGCACGCCCGTTATTGCCAAAAATCACAATTTCACTCAACAGATTAGGAGCCGGTATCATCCAGATAGTCAGATCGGATAAATCTTTGTTCCCCTTCAGAGAAATCTGGGTATTCAAATATCCGATGTGAGATACTTCCAACCCCCAGGCGCTTTCTGCATCCTTTATCTTCAAGGCAAACACTCCATCCGAATTCGTAACAGTACCTATATTCGTACCGGGAACAGATACATTTACATTTTCCAACTTTTTCTTATTTTCCTTATCTTTCACAACTCCTGTAACGGTGAAGTAATTTTCCACTTCTTCCTGTGCTTGCAAGGGAGTAATACCCAGTATCCCCCAAAGCATCAACCAACCGATTGCTATTCCAACTCGCTTTTTCATCTCCGTATAGTTTAAAAGGTGAATAATTCTTGTTTCTACCTATAAGATGGTTTGGAATTGGAAAACCCTATCAATATTTGGTAAAAAAGAAAATAAATAAAGGAAAGATTTTTATTCATAAGCAAGTTAATGTAAACACATAAAAATCATAAGAAAACAGTAATTTTAACAGAATATATGATTTTATCCTTACCTTTGTGTACATTGAGTTATCATACTCGAACAACAATCAAGAAAACCATACAGATACATAACAAGTTCAAATTATAAAACAACTTATTATATTGAATATATGTCAATATGGAGCAGACTCATAGGAATCAAGAAAACTGAGGACACAAACAATGTCATCGGTAATAAAACCACATCTGTACCATACGATACCTCACACTATAACTATACTATAATAGATATTGAGGTTAGTTTGAAGGAACATAAGATCCATGACATTGGAGCACTTCGCTACGATGGCGCCGCCTATCATAAAGCTTCGAAAGAAGAATTATTTGAATTTATTAATGAGACAGACTATATCTGCGGCCACAACATTATTCATCATGATGCTAAGTATCTGTTCGCAAACAAAACATGCCGTTGGATTTTAGTCGATACACTTTATGTATCACCTTTATTATTTCCAGAACGTCCTTACCATAGGCTTGTGAAAGATGACAAACTGACAAGCGAACAAATAAATAATCCGGTGAACGACTGCGAAAAAGCGAAAGCACTACTATTAGACGAAATAGCGCGCTGGCACTCATTGCCGAACGAAAAGCGCAGGTTATTTGCATCGCTGCTGAAAGATAAGAAAGAATTTAAGGGGTTCCTGAGTATGGTGGATGCGGAATATACCAATGAAGGAATACCTGAACTTATAAAAAAACTTTATGCAGGAAAGATTTGCCAACATGCCGACCTTGACATGCTTATCGAACAATATCCATGCGGATTGGCATATGCTTTGGCTTTGATTGATACTACCGATTATCGTTCCATCACTCCCGGATGGGTACTTCACAATTATCCGGAAGTGGAATTTATTGTAAAACTCCTACGTCACACCAGTTGCCAGAAAGGCTGTAACTATTGCAATACGCAATTAGATGTGCACCATAACTTAAAAGCATTTTTCGGATATGAACAATTCCGGACCTATGAAGGTGAACCACTACAGGAACAAGCAACTCAAGCTGCGGTAAAAGGCAAATCACTGCTGGCGATATTTCCTACCGGTGGAGGTAAATCGCTTACCTTCCAATTACCGGCACTAATGGCAGGACGTTCTGTACACGGACTTACGGTCGTCATCTCTCCCTTACAGTCACTAATGAAAGACCAAGTAGACAACCTTGCCGACAGAGGCATTACAGACGCTGTAACCATAAATGGAATGTTAGACCCCATCACAAGAGCACTGTCAATACAAAGAGTACAGGACGGAGAAGCCTCACTTTTGTATATATCTCCCGAAATGCTTCGCTCAAAAACTATTGAAAAGATATTGACAGCACGCCACGTTGTAAGGTTTGTGATAGACGAAGCACATTGCTTTTCTTCATGGGGGCAGGATTTCAGAGTTGACTATCTCTACATAGGCAAATTCATCCGAGAATACCAGCAAAAGAAAAAATGTAAAAATCCAATACCCATATCCTGCTTTACAGCTACAGCAAAACAGAAGGTAATACAAGACATCTGCGACTATTTCAAACAAACATTGAATTTAGAGTTAGAATTATTCGCATCAACGGCCTCAAGAACAAATCTGCGTTATTCTGTCATACATGCCGATAGTGACAATGACAAATATTTGAAACTAAGAGAGCTTGTGGCTGAATCCAATTGTCCGACAATTGTTTACGTATCACGTACCAAACGAACGAAAGAACTGGCAGCCAAATTGACCCGCGACGGTTATAAGGCACTACCTTTCAATGGTAAAATGGAAGCTGATGAAAAAATTGCCAACCAAGACGCATTCATGAATGACCAAGTACACATTATCGTGGCTACGTCTGCATTCGGTATGGGAGTCGATAAAAAAGATGTTGGTCTTGTAGTACATTATGATATTTCCGATTCGTTGGAAAACTATGTTCAAGAAGCAGGCAGAGCCGGTCGTGATCCTAATCTCAGCGCACGTTGTTATGTGCTTTATAGTGACAATGATTTGGACAAGCATTTTATACTACTGAACCAGACAAAACTAAGTATCAGTGAAATACAACAAATATGGAAAGCGATAAAAGATCTTACCAGACAACGTATGAAAGTCAGTTGTTCTGCATTGGAAATTGCCCGGAAAGCCGGATGGGATGATTCGGTATCTGATATTGAAACCCGTGTACGAACAGCATTAGCAGCTTTGGAACAAAATGGATATTTGGTAAGAGGAAACAATGTACCTCATGTATATGCTACAGGTATCACTGTAAAGAATATGGATGAAGCAAGAAAACGCATATCAGCATCGCTGCTCTTTGACAGTGACGAAATAGAAAAGGCAGTCCGAATCATCAAATCATTGATATCTCAAAAACACATTGCCAAAGCCCAAAATCCAGAAGCAGAATCACGAATTGATTATCTGGCAGATATATTGGGGCTAAGTAAAAAAGAAGTAATATCCGTAGTAGAACGAATGCGACAAGAAGGTATATTGGCAGACAGTAAAGATATATCTGCCTACTTGCTGGATGCAGGTGACTCAGAACGAAAATCACAAACACTTCTCGAACGTTTTGCCAAACTTGAGCAATACATCCTCAACCATATTCCTGACGAATCTTTACGAATATCATGCAAGCAACTGAATGACAATGCAGTAAATGACGGAATCAATACATCCAAAGAAAAAGATATTCGGACACTACTCTATTTCCTCACCATCAAAGGCTATACTCGTAAAAAAGAGGATGCTGCCCGCAATATAGAAATAAGTCGTCAGGCAAACTTGGAATCAACCATCAAACGTTTTGAAAAACGATTGGAAATAAGTCGTTTCACCATAGAATGGTTGTACAGAATCGCCTCTGATACGGTAAAGGAGAATTCATCAAACAAGGCCATCCAATTCTCCGTAGTAGAACTTCTGAATCAAATAAAATCAAGCCCCCAATCCCTTTTCGGCACACTTGATGACATTCAGTTAGAAGATGTGGAAGAAGCACTTCTGTACTTATCAAAAATCGGTGCACTAAAACTTGAAGGTGGATTTCTGGTTCTTTATAACGCCATGAATATCCAGAGAATAAAAGACAATAAATCGAGATACAAGCAAGACGATTACCGGATGCTCAATGAATTCTACAAGCAGAAGATTCAACAAGTACATATTGTAGGCGAATATGCCAATCTGATGGTGAAGAATTACGACGCAGCCTTACGATACGTTCAAGACTATTTCCAGATGGATTACAGGAAGTTTGTCACAAAATATTTCAAAGGGGACAGAGTTAGTGAGATACAACGTAACCTGACACCACGGAAATACGAGCAATTGTTCGGGCAACTGTCCAAACGTCAAATGGAGATTATTTCCGATAAGGATTCGCGTTGCATTGTGGTTGCAGCCGGGCCGGGCAGCGGGAAAACACGAGTATTGGTCCACAAACTTGCCTCACTTCTGCTACTTGAAGACGTAAAACACGAACAGCTCCTGATGCTGACATTCTCAAGGGCAGCCGCTACGGAATTCAAACAAAGACTCATGGAGTTAATAGGCAATGCTGCCCATTTTGTTGAAATAAAAACCTTCCACTCCTATTGCTTCGACCTTCTGGGACGGATAGGAAATCTTGAAGATGCAAAAAATGTCGTTTCAAAAGCAGCCGAGATGATTGCCCAAGGGGAAGTAGAGCCAAACAAAATTGGCAAGACGGTGCTGGTCATAGACGAAGCTCAAGATATGGGAGTTGAAGAACATGCGCTTGTTAAGGCTCTGATGACCAACAATGAAGAAATGCGTGTGATAGCAGTGGGAGACGATGACCAAAACATCTATGAATTCCGTGGTTCCGATTCAAGCTATATGTACCGACTGACACAAGAAAGTGGAAGCACATTTGTCGAGATGACCGAGAATTACCGCAGTGCGCGCCATCCGGTGGATTTTGCCAACGGGTTCTTGAAAGCTATCGATAAAAGAATAAAAAGTGCGCCAATCATCTCCATGAGAAAAGAAGAAGGTTGGGTAGAAGTGACACGCCATCAATCAAAGTATATGTATCAGCCACTCGTCGAAAACTTGCTTCAACATAGGGATAAAGGCACTTCGTGTGTACTGACCCAAACAAACGAAGAAGCTGTCATCCTGGTGGCTCTTTTGCGAGAACATGGCATAAACTGTAAATTAATACAGTCAATGGACGGTTTACGCTTCTGGAATATGGCCGAGATGAGGTATTTCTTAAGATATATAGACAAACGAGTAAAAACGCCACTAATTACAGAAGAACTATGGGAGGAAACCAAGCATGTAACCTTTTCCACTTATGACAGGAGTCTAAGTTTGATGTATGTGAAGCGTTGTATAGAACAGTTTGAACAAACCAATAAGGTGAAATACCTGAGTGACTTCAAAGAATTTATATTTGAATCGTCAGTGGAAGACTTCTGCGATGTTTCAGGAGCCGATGTTGCAGTGTCGACCATTCATAAAGCCAAGGGCAGAGAATTTGACGATGTGTATATGCTCATATCCGATAATTATTCAAAAGACGCCCATCTGATGCGCCGGTATTATGTAGGAATAACTCGTACGAAAAACCGGCTGTTTGTACATACGAACGGAGATTGTTTTAATCGTTTAAATACAGACCGATATTTTGTCGACCAACGACAGTATGACATGCCCAAAGATGTTGTTCTGCAACTTTCTCACAAAGATGTCTATTTGGGATTTTTCAAAGAACGGAAGCAAGAAGTCTTAGCATTGAGAGGAGGGGATTCTTTGACTTACAATAATTTCTTTTTGTATAGTTCGCTAACCAATAAGCCTGTAGCAAAGTTATCATTAAAAATGCAGGATACATTATCAGAATGGGAAGAAAGAGGTTATAAAGTAAAATCCGCATCTGTACGATTTGTTGTGGCATGGAAACCCAAAGATGCACAAAAAGACGAATCAGAAACAGCTGTTCTTTTAGCAGATTTGATTCTTTCTTCATAAGTTAAGATACATGAAATTGCTACAATCACTACCTTTTGATGATATGAAATAATTAGTTATCAACGATGGCATTGATGATACGTACAAGATCATTTCCCGTAATATTTTCATTAATTCTTTGAGGAAATGGTACTGCTTGGTTGGGGTATGTAAGGACGAAAATGTAACTTTGCCATAAAGAACAACTTATATACCTAAAGCTACATCTTTAGGCAATGACAAAGCCTTGGCTTGAGAAAGTCTGGTCTTGGTGCATAAAAAAGGAGATGTGCCGTTGCACGGCACACCTCCTTTTATTTTTATATCTGTTCTTAATCTATCGATAATTATCGACCTTACTTCACTTCCTCAAAATCAACATGATATACCTATCAGCGACTTGCGTACACGTGTTGCAAATATAACGCAAACCCGAAAATAAGCATCCATAAGCAACACACGCTCTTGCTCACAAAAGTACGATTTTTATTCATAAATAAAGAGATGTAAACGCATAAAAATCAAAAGAAAGCGATGTTTTTAACAGATTCTTCGGTTTTATTCTTACCTTTGTGTATGATATTGGGATGTTATACCCGAACAACAATAAGGAAACTATGCAGATACAGAACAATACATTGATAGCGGAATGCTCGGCTTACGATTTCAAGGAAATGCTGGAACGTAAGAAAGTAAAGTCATGGCTTAAATCCGTGTCGGCTTTTGCCAATACGGACGGTGGCAGTTTGTTCTATGGAGTGAATGATGACGGCGTAATTGTAGGGTTGGAGAATCCACAAGCCGATGCTGATTTTATCAGTGAAATGATAAAGGCACGACTTGACCCTGTGCCGGAAGTTCAACTTATTCCGATAGAACACGAAGGGCATACCCTGCTTGAAGTGAAAGTAAAGGCAGGAACGCTTACACCTTATTACTATTATCAGGATGGGACACGTACCGCATATGTACGAGTTGGCAATGAAAGTGTAGAATGCAACTCCCAACAATTACTTTCGTTGGTATTAAAAGGCACGCACATGACTTGGGATTCACTGCCTACCCAAGTGGATGCCAGCAAACATTCTTTCATCATCCTTGCCAATACTTTCCGTGAGCAAACCCATCAGGAATGGAATGACAAGTATCTGGAATCATTCGGACTGGTAACTCCTGACGGCAAACTGACCAATGCAGGATTGCTGTTTGTGGATAATTGCACAGTATTTCAATCGCGTATCTTCTGCACCCGTTGGACAGGACTCTATAAAGATGATGCCATCAGTTCCGTAGAGCATCGGGCTAACCTTGTGCTACTTTTAAAATACGGCATAGACTTCATCAAGAACTATACCATGAGCGGGTGGGTGAAGATGCCTAACTACCGCCTTAACCTCCCCGACTACTCTGACCGTGCTATTTTTGAAGGATTGGTAAACCACCTTATCCATCGGGATTATACCGTGATGGGCGGTGAAGTGCATATCGACATTTATGATGACCGTGTAGAACTGGTATCACCGGGTGCCATGCTTGACGGTACGCAAATTCAAGACCGTGACATATACAAAGTGCCGTCCATGCGCCGCAACCCTGTCATTGCAGATATGTTCACACAGTTGGACTATATGGAGAAACGTGGCTCCGGCTTACGCAAGATGCGAGAACTTACAGAGAAGCTACCCAACTTCCTACAAGAAAAAGAACCACAATATCAAACGGAAGCGACTTTTTTCTACACCACTTTCTATAATTTGAACTGGAACGAAAACGGAAGAATACCTGTGGAAGAAGTAGCCAACAGGGTAAATAGTACCCTCGAAAAGTATCCTGTAAATGAAGAAAGTTCGGTAGAAAAGTTCGGAAAAAACCTTTGGTGATACGCAAGAAAGTTCGGAGAAAGGTTCGGAGATAATGCAAAAAGGTTCGGAGAAAAAGTTCGGAGATTCGAAAAACAAATCTAAAAGCATTGGGAAAACCGCACAAAAGATTATTGATTTCGTCATTTCCGACCCATCAATGTCTGCAGAAGCAATGGCCTATAAAATAGGAATAAGCTCCCGAGCCGTAGAAAAACATATTTCAAAGTTTCGTTCTATGGGAATTTTGTCTCGTGAAGGAGCAGACCATGGTGGCTATTGGCGCATTATTGTTAACCTTCAAACCTAGCAATAAACCTATGGGAACACCTTTCATACCACTCGGTGCAATAATTGCCGTTTTGATTATCGCCTTTTTGTTTGCCTCTTTGCCACAGGTAAACCATAAAACGCGATACAGAGTGCTTTATGCAATAGCCATTATCATGCTATTAGCTGTTATCCCTATTAGTGAATATATGGCTGGTGGCATACAAAACTCAAGTAACAATTATCTGCTTGTCCTAATATTCGATATTGCGGTAGGATATTTCTGTATGTACATTGCTGCTTTGCTAAAATTCAACGTTCTTAAACGAAAGAACCAAGCATTGGAAAACGCCTTGACAGAAAAGCAACAAGCACTTCAGCAAGGAGAGCTTGAATGGTTAACAGAAAAAATCAAGGTATTTACCGAAGAAGAACAGGAAGCTATTCTTGCCAGTGCTCTATCATTTGCTGAACATGACTTGATAGTTGCTCCCTCAATAAACATACAGCCCAAAGAAACATGTAGTCAGCAAGAACTAATGTACTTTGTCTGCTCTGCTTTTTACAATATGGATAAAAGCCGTAGTAAAATTGTGAGTTTTTTATATAAAGTTTTTCCTCTCTATTTTCCTGCTGGAGAAAGTGCATTGGCTAAAAAAATGCCGGGATTAGAAAAGGTTAGGGAGAGAAGAGAAAAAGAAACAACAGCGCTAGTGTCACATTAAAACCGGAACACTAGCGTTTGGCAATTAATTTAATTTCCCCATTCAAGGCGTCCTTTAGAATTGCCTTGATAAACTCTTGAGCATCAATAGGCATATTTATGGTTTTGTTATTTTGTTCACACTCATATTTTATAGTTCTAATCTTTACTAAGCCCCAAGGGGTATCTACATAAGAATCTTCCAAAGAAAAAACACGGTCTTTATCAGGCTGCAACTGATTTTCCAAATTATCCAATGTGTCTATAATTTCTCCTTTTGCATTGAACATAAATGGAATGAACCCATTTTTCTTTTGGAGGAAAGTTTAGATAATCCAATTGTTGCTTATATGATTGAAGATTTAAACTGTTTTCTTTCGCCCAAATTTCATCTACCTCAAAAAGACAATGTCTGATTGATACGTTTATACAAGTTTTTACTTCTGCAATAATGGCCTCTCCTTGATTAGGTGTTCTTAATTCTTTTAGGCTTATACCATAATGGTTGCCAATTTTTTCAGCCCCTTCCTGATAACCAATCTTTGTAACCATAATTCCAGATACATTATTTAAATCCGATAAAACACCATAAAAATCACGAACCTTGCTGACGGGAACAAGCTTATTATAATTTTTGCACTCAATAGCAACTTTGTGTAATACTCCTGCTATTTCATACTCCCAATACACATCTATTTGATGTTTCTGCCCTGATTTACCAAGAATCTTTATATCATGCCTGACTTCAGTACTTTTTGCAACATCAGCGTTTACTAATTCTTGATAAACCTCTTGGGCAAATTTTTCATACTCTATGTTAGCATTATTCATATTCGGCAACAAATTAATGTCACAAACCACTTTTTACATTTGTAAAGATACAATTTTTCTTGCTGAATATTATACATCAGGAAAAATATCTTTTAGCCAATCTACAGAATGACATAAATAAAGTACATGCAACTATATCAGATACTCTTTTTATAGGAAGCCACAGTCAACAAGCATTTTTTTAATTGAAATATAACCCAATATAAAGCTGTTTTCCAACATGTTTTTATTCCATAAATCCTATTATAGGATGAAAGTTCAAAAAGAATGGTTAACTTTGCATTTCAAACATCTACAATAATAAGTTATATGAGTAAAGATATAAATCGGCTAAAGGTGGTGCTAGCAGAAAAAAAACGTACCAATAAATGGTTGGCAGAACAGTTAGGAAAAGATCCGGGTACTGTTTCAAAATGGTGTACAAATACCATGCAACCGAACTTAGAGACATTGGTTGAAATAGCAAAAGTCCTTGAAGTGGATACGAAAGATTTATTATGGCCAATAAAAAACATTTAATTAAATAGATACAAATGCCTAAAATAGTAGCATCTCTGTTTTCTGGATGTGGTGGCCTTGATTTAGGATTTACAGGAGGATTTACATTTAGAGGACAGAATTACGATAGATTAAATACTGAGATTTTGTTTGCCAACGATTTTGATCAGGACGCACAATCTTGTTATAATGCCAATCCATTATTAACAAATGATGGGGCTAACTGCCTTTTAGCCGATATTAGAGATATTGATACCAACGAAATACCAGATTTTGATATTCTTTTAGCAGGTTTCCCATGTCAACCATTTTCCAACGCAGGTAAAAGGCAGGGAGTAGACGATGAAAATGGAAGAGGAACTTTATTTGAAGAATGCCATAGAATAATTGCAGCCAAGATTGAAGCTAGGCATCGTCCTCAAGCCTTTTTATTTGAGAATGTTAGAGGTATTCTTTCATCTCACGTTGCAAATGGCAATAGTGTGCCTGAAGAAATAGTTAGAATTATGGGCGATTTAGGTTATGACGTATCATACAAATTAGTTTGCGCTTCTGACTACGGAGTCCCCCAGAAACGTTATCGTGTTCTAATGGTTGGAATAGATCGAGAATTGAATCTTGGGCATTTCGATTTCAACTTATTGGAGACAGTTGTTCGGGAAAACAATATACCATCCGAACATTATGGAAACATTGAGGAACTGGTATTAGGCCGAATATTACAAGGTGTAGAGAATTTACCTGATAATGAAGTCTGGGAATTTAGCCCAGGAACACAGCAAACAGTAGATTTAATCGGAAGTTGTGCTCATGGCATTGAAGGATTTCAATATTTTCATGATGGATATTCTCATGCTCATTTACCAGCAAATTGTATGGAAGGGAGATCGTGGAAAGACATACCTTATGAAATGCTGACTCCACGATTTAGGAATATCTATGATAATCCGAAGCGTTATCATGCTCCAAAATTCTTCAGACGATTTGCTTTTGGAGAAATTTGCGGCACAATTACAGCTTCTGCACAACCTGACAAATGCGGAATCACCCACCCTATTGAAAACAGAAGATACTCTGTTAGGGAATGCGCAAGAATTCAGTCATTTCCTGATGACTACTTATTCAACGCAATACCTTTAGCCGCTAGATATAAAGTTATTGGCAATGCTGTTCCTCCAATACTAGGTTGGGTTACAGCAACAGCTTTGTTAAGATTCCTTCCAATTAATGAATAATAGATATGGCTTATATTGATAAAAAATCCCTATTAACTGCTTATAAAGTATTGTCACACAATACAAGTAGTCCTTCGAGCCAAGGTGCCACCCAATTTATAAGTGCCATCAGGTATTTATTTGCATTAGATCGTTTTGTTTTAAAAAACAACAAGAATTGTGATACAAAAGAGAAAGAAGATAGAGAACTATTTATTAATTATGTAGGAGATATTGTAAGCATAGCTGGTTCTTATTATACATCGAACTTTTTTACAGATATAAAAAACGAAAAAGATTATAAAGTCGGAAGTAATTTCTTTTCTGTAAATGTCGTTAAAGAGTCTATTGCAAATCCTGCAGTTTTACATGATTTTCCACGTAGAACTAAAGATGCGGCATTGTTCAACGTTCAAAATGGAGTTTTGTCTATAAATAGAGCCTTTTATAAAAACATTAAGAAATATGTAACAGATAAAGATTGTAAGACAGCTCTTGCCATATGGCTGTGTAGGATATATAATTTTAGTGTTTCTGAAATTGGAGTTTCTGAAATCAAGAGTAACTTGTCAAAATACTATTCTACCGAATTATTGAACGAACTATTGCCAACGAGTTCCGGTTTCACTGAATATGTTCTAAAATATGGAAATTTGGAAATGTCCCAAGAAAAAGCAATAATTTCTCCAAAGGAGATTTTCAAAATGTTTAATCAAGAAAAAGATGATGACACCAACTCTCAATACTACAAATATATAAACATTATTAACGCCATCAAGACCAAGCCATTCCTTTTGCTAGCTGGTATTTCCGGTACAGGTAAGAGTCGCATTGTTCGTGAACTTGCCCGTGCTTGTTGGTATGAAGACTCCACTGAATACAATGCTCAGAAACCTAAGAATTTTGAGATGATTCAAGTGAAACCCAATTGGCATGATTCCACCGAATTAATAGGTTATGTCAGTCGTGTTAGCGGTGAGCCGATTTTTATAGCTGGAGTTTTTTTAAAATTTATTGCAAAAGCTTGGGAAAATATTGATGTGCCACACTTCCTTTGTTTGGATGAAATGAATCTTGCTCCTGTAGAACAATATTTTGCAGAGTTTCTTAGTGTGATTGAAAGCAGAAAAAGGAATAATGACGGAAATATCATCATCACCGACCCTATTATAAAGCCAGAATTTGAAATAAACAAGGATGACGGAACGAAAAAAGTAAAAGTTTGGTATAGCAAACTTGTAACAGAATTGCTGGCTGAATGCTCTCCAGAAAAAGTGTTTGCTTTAACAAAACAATTTGAAGAATACGGTATAAGTATTCCTCAAAATCTTATAGTTGTCGGCACAGTCAATATGGATGAAACGACATTCTCTTTCTCCCGAAAGGTACTTGACCGTGCCATGACCATAGAAATGAATAAAGTAGATTTGTATGCCGGGTTAGACAGTAAATATGAGCGTATTGGTAAATTAAACAGCGATATGCTTATCGGTACAGCCGTAGAAGGCGTGGATGTCTATGCCGATAATGAGGAGGTTTGCAACAAGGCACTAACCTATTTGCAAGCCGTGAATGATATCCTTGATGGCACACCGTTCAAAATCGCCTATCGTACACGAAACGAATTCTTGCTTTATGTGGTAAACAACTTGCCATACAACATGGATGAAAACGGAAATGAGTTCAGCGAGAATGAAGTTATAGCAACAGCATTGGATGAAATAACAAGCATGAAAATATTGTCGCGTATTGAAGGAGACGATACAAAAGTCAGGCATTCATTTCTTGAAAAGTTGATTGCCACTATCGAAACGCAGTTGTTGGCATTGACTGGAGAAGATAAGAAAATAGAATCTGTCTCCATAGCCAAACTGAAAGAAATGCAAGGACGGCTGTCATCCGGTTATACAAGTTTTTGGAGTTAAAACTATCAGACTTCTGCAAGAGACGATGGAACTGCTTACCATAAGACATCAGGATTTTGAAATGATTGTCGAATGTACAAAGTTCGATGACATTTGGCGCAAGGCTAAAAGCAATGTGGGAGAAGAAGGCTTACACTCTACTTATTCTTGGTCGGAGGGAGTCGTATCTGTTACTCTAGACCATATCGGAGAAAGAGTTACGATTGAGAATAGCCAACAGGCCCCTGCCGTATTTTTTGATAATGTCGATTATCCTATTTGGATTGAATTCAAGGATTATGTAAAAAAAGCACAGTTTGGTTCCATTCTTCAAAATGAAAATGAGAAATTTACTTTTCGCAGACAGATATTAGCCGGTTTCTTGAATTATGGCAATGAGATTGGGCGCAGTGAAATACAGCTCATATATCAAATAGGGACAGAGACCCGTAGGTTTACCTTCTCCTTTGAAGTATTAAGCACAAAACTCAACTATCACGAGCATTGGAAAACCATTATCGAGGATATTGAACAGGAGTACAGAATGCTTTCACTTGATTATATGCGAAGAACCTTTCATGGCTTTTCGCCCGATAGAAGCGGAGATACTCCGGAAATAATCTGGTGGAGCGTATTTGCCAATGAGCAACAGAAATTCATAAAGGCTTGTAAAAATATCATTGACCGCCCACGACATCGATTACATGGAAAGGATGCCTATAAACGTGCTGACAAGCTGACATTTATCCCCTCTTACATAGAAAACGAATTGGCAGAACACAGAAATGACTGTGCTCATTTATACCGTGTAGAGGAACAGGTTTGGACAAACGATACGCAGGAAAACAGGTTTTTGAAATTTGCGCTTAGACAAATTACCGACAAATATGAGGTCTTGAAGAAGCGTATAGAAGCTGTGAAGAATGCCTCTGATGTAATGAAGGATGATATGCAAGCCACGTTAACGACACTGAAACATCTACAACGAAATCCCTTTTTCCGCACTGTAGGAAATTACAAAGGTATGAATCAAGAAAGCTTGGCCTTACAAAAGGCTACCGGATATAGTCAGGTATATCGTACATGGAGCCTACTCCAACGCTCCTATTCACTAAATGATGGCATATATCGCTTACAGACCAAAGATATTGCAACGCTTTATGAAATCTGGTGCTTCATAGAAGTAAGCCATATAGTAAAAGAAAAACTGCACTTATCTGATGAAGATATATACCATAGAAACCGTATGGAAATGAATGGTCTGTTTACATGGGATTTAGGCAAAGGAGAACATTCGTGTATTCTTTTTAAGAAAGATAATGTGGAACTGGCGGAACTAATCTATAATCCAAAGAGTTCAGAACATGAAAATAATTCTGTCGGCATAACAGATTTGGTAGTCCCAACTGTTCCCCAGAAACCGGATATTGTGTTGCAGCTTACCAAAAACGATTTGCAAAAAGGAATGAAAATGACTTACCTGTTTGATGCGAAATACCGTATTGATGGAAAGGATAAAAATGGAGTAGATGTTCCCCCCGAAGATGCTATTAACCAAATGCATAGATACCGTGATGCCATTTATTATAAAGATTGCCAATCAAACGCTTTGAAAAAAGAAGTAATAGGCGGTTATATCCTGTTTCCAGGTGATGGTGAGCCAACTGATGTTGCCGTATCTAAGTTCCGTAAGACTATAGATGAGGTAAATATTGGAGCATTCCCACTTCGTCCCAAGGACACTCATAATCGGCTACTTTTAGAGCAATTCATAGAAGAACTTATTCAAAATAAGTCACATGAAACCATATCGAAAGTAATACCACAAAAGGGCGCGTTATTGCAAGTACCTAATCGCCTTCTTGTAGGTTTGGCCGGGAATAGTTCACGACCTGAATACACACAAAGTTTCCTTGATGGTAATGCCACTTTATACTATACAGGGGCAAAGTTCCCAACAACCATTTCATTGCACGACCTCCATTACTTTGTGCCTTATATAAAAGGTAAAGGTGTTCGTGATATATATGAAATTATCCGTATAAGAACCATAACTGGTAAAGAGGCAAAACAAACCCAAGGTGAAGATGCAACAGATGATATGCGTTTAGCATTTGAATTGCGTTTCAGCCGTAAGCTGTTTGAAGATTATCGGCAGATAGATACTCATAAGATGATTAATTATACTTTTATTGACACTACGTTTGATGAGTTTGATGAAAAAGTCATAATTCATAAAGGATCTTGTGTAGGGGTATAAGGTAGGAGAAAGAACGATTGGGCATTATGCACATAAGTGAATAAAGAACTGTATAGAAGTGGCATTTATGTTGAATATTGATTTTAATAATATTAGATTCATAAACGGGTCTGCAAATGACGGATTTGAAGAATTTGTGTGCCAGTTAGCACGTAGAGAAAAAATTTCATGTACAAAGACATTTGTACGCAAAGGTAAGCCAGATGGAGGGGTGGAATGTTACTGGCCTCTTGAAGATGGAAGTATTGTGGCTTGGCAGGCTAAATATTTTTGTAAGGCTTTTGATGATTCACAGTATCAACAAATAGACAGGTCAGTAAAAGAGGCACTCAATTCCCATACCAATTTGAGACGATATGTCATAGCAGTACCCACAGATCCCTCCGATACTCATGTCGCTGGCAGGATGAGTATGAAAGAGCGAATTGATGGATATGTGGAAAGATGGTCAAAGATAAACCCTCATGTAGCTTTTGATTTTTGGTGGGCATCAGACTTAATAGAAAGGCTTCAAAAGTCCTCTAATCAAGGTCTACTTCGATTTTGGTTTGGAAAGCACGAATTTACAGATGAAGATTTGATACAATTTAATGCAGGCTCCATAAAAGACTTAGGTAAACGATATACACCTAAACTGAATATTGAAGTTGAGCCCGTTCAATATTTCGAGGTGCTTTCACGAGGAAATTCACTGAGCCGGTTTCTTGATAAGGAGCTAAAAACGGCAGAAGAAACATGTGGGAAAATAGCAAAGAATAAGCATTGCCATAATGTTCTTGATTCGGTTGAAAAAGTTCGGAAGGTAATTAATCAAATAAAGGAAGTTAATATCACTGGTACAGACAGAATAGCTCTTGATGTATTATTAACAGCATTGATATCATTGGGAGAAGCTGTTCAAGATATTGCCAACAGCATTGTTGATAAGGAAAAAATAACGGAAGAAGAGTACAGAATATCGCGTGACATATATGCATTAGGTATAGATATTCTAAACGTTTACAACGATTTGAATCAAAATATGATGAGGTTGGTAAATGACCCAATCTTAATACTTGAGGGAGATGCTGGAGTAGGAAAGTCGCATTTGATGGCTGATGCTGTGCAAAGAAGGGAAAAAGAAAAACAGTTTAGTCTACTTTTTTTAGGCCAGAAATTCATCACTGATGAAGAACCTTTCACTCAAATGATGAGAATGCTTAACTTCAACGGTTCTTCGGAGGAATTGTTAGATACGCTTGAAGCTAAGGCAGAAACAACTGGACATCGCATCATCATTTTCATGGATGCAATAAATGAGGGACACGGGCTGGCTATTTGGCAAAGTAATATCCGTAGTTTTATTGATAGAATTCGACAACATCCGTGGCTTGGACTCGTATTGAGCATCCGTACATCATATACACCAGCAATACTTCCATGGGGAGAATTAGGAAATGATTACTGTGTGTGGGCAAGACATTATGGATTTGGGACTAATACACAAAAAGCCGTACAACTCTATTTTAAGGAATACGATATATTGTATCCTTCTGTTCCACTCCTCAATCCCGAATTTAAGAATCCACTGTTTTTACATTTGTTCTGTGAAGGAATGAAAAACAATGGTTACAGGAAGATACCGGATGGGGTAAAGGGTATAGCATCAGTAATGAATTTGTTTTTTGATGGTATTGAAAAATCTCTTAGAAGAGCCAAGCATTACTCCCCATTAATCAAGTGTGTAGATAAGGCAGTCCGTAAATACATAGAATACACAGCTGAAAAAGGAAGGCATGAAATGCCAATAGACACGGCTATAGAAATCTTTTCCGATATTTATCCTCGTGTATTTACAGAAGGAGAATTATTGGATTGTTTGATATCTGAAGGCGTTTTCAGCAAAAATATTTTTTATAAGACAGTTGACAATTACGAGGAATGTATATATTTCACATACGAGAGATTTGAGAATATGCTTCAGGCAGAATATCTTATAGATAAATTACAACTTGACGATAAGACCTTGGAGGAATATATACAGTCGATAAAGTCTCCTTATATGATTGGTGGATTGCTAGAATCACTGGCAATTTTGTTACCAGAACGGCAAGGCATAGAATTATATGATTCATTGCCCAAATTTCATAGTCATAAAGCCGTTGTAAATGCAGTCCTTTCTAGTTTAATATGGAGAGAAGAAAAAACTATAGACTTACATCTTGACTCGTACTTCAATGAATTTATAGAAGATAATCAATTCAGAGAACGCCTTATTCGAATCGTAATGGAGATTGCCTTTAATATAGGAAATTATTATAATGCCGATTATCTTCACAAGATGCTTATACCAATGAAGTTAGCCGATAGGGATGCCATGTGGGTGCCTACATTATATCGCATTTATGGCAGTCAGGACAACATAATAGAAGAAATTATTAACTGGGTATGGCATGAAAGCGATGAGGTATATATAGATGAAAAATCAGTTGAATTGGGAGCCACTTTGTTATCTTGGTTTTTAGCAAGTACCAATCGAAAACTACGTGATACAGCAACAAAAGCCCTAGTACAACTTCTGCATAATAGAATACAGTTGCTTATACCGCTTTTGGAGAAGTTTTCAACAGTAGACGATCCATACATTCATGAAAGACTTTATGGTGTAGCGTTAGGGTGCGCATTAAGATCAAAATTAAAAGGGCATTTGGCCAGTCTGTGTCAATATATCTATTCATCGGTATTTGATGTTGAAGGTGAAGTTTACCCTCACATCTTACTTCGTGACTATGCACGGGAAATTATAGAATATGCTATTTCTATAGGAGAAAAACCGAGTGTTGATGTTAATAAGATACGACCACCCTATAATAGTTCCTTTAATTATCAACCTGTTCCTGACGAGGAAATCAGGGCTATATTAGACGAATGTGAGGGATACAAGAATTCTCCGGGCATGTGCAGCATGCTTACTTCCATGTTTACTGAGCATACCAATGTAGGTTTTTCTTATGGTGATTTTGGCAGATATACATTTCAAAGCGCATTGAGTAACTGGAAAATTGATGCAGAACGCTTGAGTAATGTGGCTATAAAACTCATTATTGACAAGTATGGGTATCGAGAAGATAAACATGGTACATTCGATCAAAAAGTAGGTTCTGGGAGAGGACGTTCAACTATACCAAATGAACGAATTGGCAAGAAATATCAGTGGCTGGTTTTGTATGAATTGCTGGCTCGCGTAGCAGATAATTTCCAAAAATTAGAACATTCATGGAGCAATAATATCGTAGAATATGAGGGACCTTGGAAACCAACAGTTCGTGATATAGACCCAACAGCTCTTATTCGAGTGAATGAGCATCACCAAGATTCAGAATTCTATGAAAATTTCTGGTGGTATGGAGGGAAATATGCTAACTGGGAACCTAAAATGTCTGATTGGCTTAACATAGAGAGTGATATTCCATCGGTTGAGCCAATTATAGAATTGACAGATCCTGATGGATGCGATTGGCTTGCACTAGAATGTCATCCAGAGTGGGATGAACCTCATTACAATGATAGCATATATAAAAAACTATGGTATCAAGTAAGAAGCTGCATCATTGACGAAGAAGACTTTTCTCTATTTTATGAATGGGCAACGAAACAGAACTTTAGTGGGAGATGGATGCCGGAATGTCGTGAAAAATATGAATTGTTTTATCGTGAGTATTACTGGTCACCAGCATATAAATATTACGATATTGAAGGATTGACAAAGAGGGAGATATATGACAGGGAAACGAATCAGTTCATAACTCATGTAGAAATAACCACAATTGGTTATTTATGGGAGGCAGAAGAAGACTATTCTAAAGAAACATCCCTTTATTACCTCATGCCTTCAAAACAGTTATTCGACGGTTTGAAGATGCAATATGCTGACAAGGAAGGAGTCTTCCTGAATGAAAGTGGCGAGGTAATTTGTTTTGATGCAAGAGCCGTAAAGGGGGCGAAAAACTATCTTTTACTTCGAAAGAAAACCTTATTAGATTACCTCAAAACGCATCACAAGAAAATAATGTGGTATATACTTGGTGAGAAAAACATCATAGGATTACATAATTATCACAATATGCCCAATTTTCCTATGTGGCTTGTAGTGAGTGGTGCATATACATTGGATGAGGAAGGCAAAGTAATAGGAGACCTAAAAACATCTCATGAAAGATAGTTACCCTGTTTTATTTTTGTGCTTTAGCGAAACTCCTATAGTTGCATGAGCATTGATACACTTTACAAGTATGGATAAATTGACTAAAGAACAACGCCATCATTGTATGTCCGCTATAAAAGGGAGGAACACAAAACCTGAATTACTGGTTCGTAAGTTCCTTTTTAACCGTGGCTTTCGCTATCGGCTGAATCATCCACGGCTTCCCGGTCATCCTGATATAGTACTTCGTAAATACCGAACTGTTATTTTTGTGAATGGCTGTTTTTGGCATGGTCATGATAATTGCAGATACTTTCGCCTACCTAAAACAAACATTGACTTTTGGCAAAAGAAAATAGAACGAAACAAAGAGCGTGATAAAAAAGAGCAATGCCAGCTTGCAGCTATGGGCTGGCATTGCATTACAATTTGGGAATGTCAACTAAAACCTAAAGTCCGCATACAAACATTTGAATCATTAGCATATACATTGAATCACATTTTTCTTGAAGACCGAAAAGTCAAAACATATCAAATAGCAGAAAATGACAATAGTTTCATGGCTGCAGAACCGGAAGTGTCATATGGTAAAATAGACAAATAGTAATCTATTAAAACTTATTATTCCGCATCAGGCTTAGATTTTACATAAGTAATTTCCACTAAATGCTGATATTGTTCCTTCACCGTCCGATACATAGAATAATGTGCAAAGGATTCTTCCTTATACTTCATACTACTAGCAGAAGCAACAACAACCCATATAATAATAACGGCAATAATGGGCACAATATACTGGAGTTTTATATGATAGCCACATATAAACAGCCCACTGATATTAGGCGGAATAACGGTTACAGGGCTTTTCAATTCATTGATTTTTGCTAATATCTCATCCTGCTGTTTCAATATACATCGGGTATTAGTTTCGATAGTCATACGATTCTGATTGTAATCGCAAACGTGCCGATAAAGATATTCAAGAAGTTTGGACTTCTGCTTGAATAAATCAATGAGTTTTGGGAACCATAACGAAAACGGCAATGTGTTGGGCTGCTGTTGCCAGATATGTTTCTTTACCACAGACAAGGCTTCATTCCAGCAAGTACAGAAACTTTTGGCAATTCCTGTACAAATGGACTTTTCATTGAAATCCGCTTTTACAGATTGTTCCGGTTTAGGAACAGTGGCGTTCTGTTTTTCAATACACTCTTTTAGCTCGTTGATACTTTGACGCAAATTCGCAAGATTTGCAGCTACTACATCTTCTTTCATTATCTTCTACGTTTCGAGGTTTTATAAAAAGGTTCGTTTCTTTCGTTGTCTTTGTTTTTATCGTCTCGCCATCCTTGTTCATTGTTAGTTCCTCCACCTCCACTGGTAGTTATGGCTTGATGGGGTTGAATAATCAGCTCTGCTGTCATATTACCCAATGTAGCACAAAGGCTATTAAAACTCAAATCACGGTCAAGTTTGGAACCAGCCATGCTATACTCATCCTGACTGAATGATATACCACGAATTTTATCAGAATTCTCAGCGTGATTAAAACACATATCTATACCCAAGCCTTTGAGAATGCTAAAAAAGTCATTCCACGAATGAGAATTTGCTCGTGCATCAAGAACTGAAGAACGGAGATTATATTTCCGTAATTGATGAGGACGCAAACGGCTCTTATTTCTGGCTTTGCTATTTTTAGGAGCAAAGTAAAGTCCATACTCTTTAGTCAAAGTCCGACAGACTTTTGCATTGCGTATTCTTTCATTGCTGTCGGAAATGAGATTGCCTTTATTGTCTATCCGATTAAATACCAAATGACAATGAGGATGTTTCGTATCGTGATGCCGGGCTATGATATATTGAGTATTACGAATCCCCATTTGTTCCATCCATTTCTTGGCAATCTCCACCATAAGCGCATCCCCTTCTTCATTATCGGGAAAACGGCTAATATCTTGCGAAGAGAAAGCAAGTGATACGTGCTTCACAGGACTCTTTACTTTCGGGCGCATGGATGCTTGAAGGCAAAAAGAGTCGGCAATCAACTTATTACTAATGGCACATACTCCTTCGTGCGCTAAAAGTGTAGCGCATTTCTTCTTGTTCTTTTGGTCGTTGGCATAGTTTACAATACCTCCGAAATCAACTCTTGTTTTAATCTTCGCTATCATGACAGGTATTCTTTACTTGGGTGATAATTCTACTAACTTCCGAGATAATCGAAAAACATTGTTGTTTGACTGTTTCCAATCCATAGATGTGCATCTGATGGGCAATCTGATTGACATTATTGGCGATGCCGGAAAGGTCACGAATTGCCGATACCATTTCCGGACTGATACGTTGACAGACTTGACAATCCATTGCAGCCTGATGGCAAAATTCATTGACAGACAATCCTGCCTGTTCCGCTTTGGATTGGATATAAATGTAGTCGTTCTCAGTAAACATTACCCGAAAACATTTGGTACGTTTCTGATAGCTTGCCAACTTTGGGCGGCCACCAAGTTTCTTTTCCTTTATACTCATATTGATTCTCGATATTGATAAATTGCTTTTTTGAGAGTGGTAGTTCTATCGCTTGCGGCATAGGTTTTAGTGGCACTAAAACACAAACTTGCCACTCAAAAAATCTTCCTATATTTCCCTTGCTCTATTCGGCATAGCTTACCATCTTTAATAAAGGCTTCTATCCACTTGTTTGCCGTACTTCCATTCTCGCCCAAAGTTAAAACCGCCGCATCATAATCTTTCTTTGTGAAAGTGTCAGGCAACATATTATAAAGAGTGTTCCTTCGTGCATAAACGCCCGTCTCTTGCGAAGCGGTATTGAATCGCTTAGACTGATTTCCTGACAAATTCTGATAAATGAATACGGCATGATAAAGCAGGGTGTCGCAAATACTCATGGCTATGGAATAGTCAAACTTATGGCAAACCAATTGTACAGTCTCGTCAGAAGAAGATTTGTGAATCACATTATCCAAATGTCGGACAGCAGTCAACACCATCATTATACGATAAGCAATCAGTCCCATCCGTCTGACTACTCCTTGCATCTTGTTATCCACTTCGTCACAACATTCCTCATTCACCCGACTGAGATATTCAATAAAGTGTTCCTGTAAATCAGAGGGAAGAGAAAAGGAATAATTACCCTGCCGTACAAAATTCTCATGTAAATGGCAGAATTTATCTCCCAACAGTTTGAACATGGCATTCTTGGATTGAGAAACGTCACTTGTGGCAAACACATTTCTTATACCTCGTTTGAAGCGGATAATATAGAAACAAAAGCGACTCATCAATCCGTTCTCCGCATCAGGTATCAATCTTCTTACTTGCTCTGGAGTTCCAGCCAAAGCTACCGAAACTCTCGGATTAGCTACTTCGCAATACTCCCTGTCCTTGCGCCGACTCAAACTTACCAACTCATGGTGAAATGCCTTTCGCAACACATCGGAATAATTGCCATAGTCAGACTTCAAAGTCTGGCTTAATGTGTCTCCTTCCGATTCAAACAACAGCCCGATTCCGTCATTATCCCCCAATATCTTCAAGAAAGAACTTGCGCTACTATTGGCAGGAATGACGAGCATACGCATGGGCGGTTCTGTTGGCATAGTCATTTCATCAGTTTTCTTACCTTTGATATAAGCGCTCATCGCTTCTTTGTATTCCTGTTCCATCCGCTTTGAAAGTTCATGCAAATTACGGTTAATGGGAGCTACCAATTCCCTGCACAAGGTCAATGCTCCTTTTCCCATACCGGCATCTGCCACCACGAACAGATATAGATTCGGATAAACAATACGTTCATCGTACACGCCACAAACATTATGAAAGCAGACCGACAAACACACAATAGCCCCAATC
>OJJX01000054.1_pt1 | contig 132217 bp, 95 predicted proteins | sample 1596411 | NCBI WGS metagenome assembly OJJX01 (sample SAMEA4350136, study PRJEB24818) | metagenome | biome: human; feature: gut; material: faeces | place: Denmark | collected 2013-09 | reverse complement strand
AAGATCAAAGTAATCTAAAGTACCTTCAGGAAGCAGAAGGCGATAACCATTGGAATCCATACTAAATAAATTTGAAGGCAAAGATACTAATTTTTAAATTTACCCCTCAGATTTTTACGTTGACCCCTTTAAATTAAGTAACATTTCCTACGAATTATGCGGTTCATGTAAACCAAGAGTTAAACCGAAAAGTGTATGAAAGTTACTATTAATGTGTTGTGTTACAGTCTGTATATTGTACTACAAAAAAATGTGATGTAGAACAACTTCTCATTAATACGGCAATTATATGTTCATGTGATAAAGATACTTTTTTAATTTAATCTCTCAGATTCTTATATTGATTTGTTAAAAGAATGATGCAAAATGTTTTTTTTCTGAATTCTTTTTAGTAACCTATTCCAATAGATTGTATATATAATATATAAATTAACTGTTTTAAAAAATTTAAGAGGTGAAAAACATGGATAAAGGTAATTAATGTAACAGTGACTTTGATGCGGAATGCATGTATCTGAATGAAAATAACCAGTATTTTGTTAATGTTAAAAATGATACTAAATGAAAAAAAAATTAAAGTGTGAGATTAAAATCTTACTATTTTTCTTATTCCTATTTATTCCATTTTTTTTGAGTGCTACAGCACAAGAAGAGAAAAGAATCAGTTTGGATTTTGCAAATGTTCCACTAAGCCAAGTTTTGAATGAGATTGGCAAACAAACTTCGCTTCGTATTATTTACAATACGAAAGATGTTAATCCTGATAAGATTGTTTCTGTAAAAGTTAATCAAGAAAGATTAGCTTCTGTTATGGTTAATTTGTTGAAAAACACCAATGTGGCTTATACGCTGAAAGATGATTGTCTTGTTCTTTTTTCCTCTAAAGAAAAAAGAAATATAGAAAATGTACAGCAACGACAACAACAAGATAAGCGTATTATTAAAGGTGTAATATCTGATGAGTTTGGTGAACCTCTTATGGGCGTGAGTATCAAAATACAAGGAACCGGTATGGGGACTATTACGGATTTGGACGGTAATTATACAATTGAAGTAGCAGGTGATAAAGACGTATTGGTGTTTTCCTATATTGGATATAAAACGATTGTGTTGTCGGTGGTAGGAGCGACTTCTTTTAATATTATAATGAAAGAAGATTCACAGCAATTGGGAGAAGTTGTAATTACTGCAATGGGTATTGAAAGAAAAGCGGAATCTTTGACTTATGCTACTCAACAGATTGGTGGAAAGGAATTGACTCGTGCGAAAGATGTAAATTTTGTAAATTCATTGCAAGGAAAGAGTGCCGGTTTGACGATTACTCCTAACTCTTCAGGAGCTGGTGGCGGTTCTTCTAAAATAACGCTTCGTGGGCAAAGTTCTATTTTGGGTAATAATCAGCCGTTAATAGTCTTAGATGGTATTCCGATGTCAAATGGAATGTCGGGACAATCTCAAGAAATTCTGATGGCGGCTTCTCGTGACGGTGGTGATTTGTTGTCTACTATTAATCCAGATGATATCGCCAATATATCTATATTAAAAGGTCCTAATGCTGCTGCTTTATATGGTAGTGCGGCCAACAATGGTGTTATTATCATTACTACAAAGAGTGGACGTGAGGGGAAAGTCAAAATTGATTTTTCCAGTAATATAACTTTAGAAACACCTTTGGTTTATCCAGAACAGCAGAAAACTTTTGCTCCTGAAATCGTTGGTGGTGAGGTGCGTTATAATGCTTGGGGAAATAAGATCTCTGATATAACTGATGATCAATTAGCTATGTTTCCTTATTTAACAAAAAATCCCAGAAATAATGTAACAGATTTTTTTAAAACGGGGCAAACTTACAACAATTCCATTTCTTTGAATGGTGGAACAGAATATTCCAGTACTTATTTTTCTTATGGAAATACAACGCAGAAAGGGTTGATGGACAAAAATAAATTTGTGAGACATAATCTTTTTTTCAAACAAAGCTATAATCTGTTTAATGATAAGTTAAAGTTAGACTTATCATTGAATTATGTAACTCAGAAAACAATAAATCGTCCTGTTATTGGTAAAGCTAAAGGTTCACTTCCGGGATTATACCTTACTCCTTCTGCCGTAGATTTACGTTATTTTGATAAAAATAGAACTTATATTGCAGATAAAGATGATCCATTAGTATATAATCCGGCACTGGATCCGAATGTGGAAAATGATATTGTGAATCCTAATTTGGAAGGGGTGGCAGTACAAAATTTCCCGTGGGTAAATAACCCATATATCAATAATCCTTATTTTATGTTAGATGCGATCAATGATGAAGCTTTACGTGATCGTATTATGGCTTCTTTTACTGCTAAGTATCAGATTTTAAAAAGCTTGTCAGCTCAAGCCCGTGTGAGTTTGGATAAGACTCATGATGAAAATACAGTGCTTGAATTAGCTACTATTCGTGTGGCTAAAAATCAAACCTTAGGTGCTACGTACTGGGGATCAAGAGCTTCCCATCGTGAAATTTATTCGGATTATTTGTTGACATATACGGAGAAATTTAAAGAGAAAATTTCATTTAATGCTACAGTAGGTACCAGTTTTAAACGCATTAAAGATCATTCTATTTATATGACTAAGACGAATGATAATACATATGTTTCTCCAAATATACCTTATCCTATACCAGGAGCCTTGGGCTCTAACAAAGAGGGGTATAAAGGTACTTTATTAACTGGACAAGACCTGACCCCTACTACAAATTGGGAAACAGCTGTTTTTGCAACGGCACAAGTAGGATTTTGGGATAAAGGTTACATTGATGTCAGTTTCCGTAATGACTGGTCAAAGGCATTTCAGCAGTTCGCTACTCATGGTAAGTATAAAAGTTTTCCATACTATTCAGTAGGAGGTAATCTTTTATTAAAAGAATTGTTACCTTTTAATATGCCTAAACTTGATGCGATGAAGCTGAGGGCATCTTATAGTGTGGTTGGTAACTCTATCCCTGCGGAATTTTATGCTGCGCAGTTTGCAAATCCGTTAACAGGAACTATCGGAGCAAGAAATCCGACTTTTGATAATCCGAAACCTGAAACAACTCGGGCGTTCGAGGTTGGATTGGATGCGACATTATTTAATAATAAACTGAATTTAGACGTAACTATATATCAGAGTACTATGGAAAATCAGTTTATGAGAATAACTACAGCTACCGGCCAAACAAAGCCAATAAATTCAGGTAAAATTAGAAATCGCGGTATTGAGTTTACTACCAACTATAATGTCATTTCTACAAAAGATTTTAGATGGAGCACTGGTTTGAATTTATCTTATAATGATAATAAAATTATGGATACATATACTGCACCGGATGGAACAACTGATGATTGTATTATGAGTGCAAGCGGTGTGGAAATTCAGACTAAATTTATTAAAGGTGGATCTTATGGCGACTTGTACGGAAAGGATTTTGTATATGGCGATGATGGTAAAATTAAGATTCAAGACGGAAAACCCGTGTTGACAAGTGAATACAGTCGTTATTTAGGTAATACAAATGCTAAATTTAATTTCGGATGGAATAATACTTTTAGTTACAAAGATTTCTCTCTTTATTTTTTGGTTGATGGAAAGATAGGTGGAAAAGTAATTTCACTAACGCAGGCGGAAATGGATTTTGCAGGATTATCAGAGCGAAGTGCAGAAGCACGTTTAACAAATAATGGCATGGTAACTTTGCCTGATGGACAACAAATTACAGCCCGTAACTATTATGAAACTGTAGGTGGTGCTCATCTGGATTGCATTTATAAGGGGACAAATGTGCGACTTCGTGAAATCTCTTTAGGATATACATTCTATGATTTATTAGGTCCTTCCAAACATTTAACATTGTCTTTGATTGCACGTAATATCGGATTCTTGTATAAGGATTCACCAGTAGATCCGGATATATCTGCTACTGCTGCTAATGCTTTTGGCGGAGTCGATTCGTTTACACTACCGACTACCCGTAGTTTCGGTTTTAATATAAAATTAACCTATTAATTGATTTTTGAAGATGAAAAAAATATATAAATCAATATTCTTTTATGGCTTATTGGCTACCACCTCTTTAATAATGGGAAGTTGTGGGGATGCGTTTGATTATCCGGATTGGCAAATTATTGATGATAAGCAGAGTGATACTTCAGGAGGTGATGGAATTGATATGGGAGATGTTTCTGATGAGGTATTGGAAGGAGAACTACGCCAAGCAATGGAATATGTGATTGATTTTAGAGAACATAAATATCAATATCAGCGTAATACCAATATAGATGTATTTGCAGGATATTGCACTGTTTCAAAAAGTAAATTCGACTTTGGCCAACCTCTATATCATACGTATGATTATCCGAATGGGTATTATGGTGGTCCTCTCGGTGAGAGTCAGAAATTATTTCCGCAACTTTATCACGCTTATTTTTTTGCAGAAAGTCATGGAAATCCAGAATGGAAAGCAATCGCTCAAATTTTGTATGCTTACAGTATGCATGAATTAGTTGATTTCTTTGGTGTGATTCCTTATAATGACTATCGAAAATTGAAAGAGACCAATCCACTTGAATATTTGTCTTGTGAGGATACATATAAGGCAATCTTTACTGACTTGGAAGAGGCGATTGCTACTTTGAAAGAAAAAAAACCGTCTGCTGAAATGTTGAAACGGGTAGAAGGTGAAAAAGAAGGGTATTCAAAAGGTGATTGGAAGAATTGGGTGAGGTTTGCCAATTCTATACGGCTGAGAATGGCATTGAATATGGTAAAAGTGAATCCGGGAGACGCACAGACTATTGCGGAAAGTGCTGCTAATGATGAAATAGGGTTGCTTACTGAAGATTTTGGATTGCCTACGGATAATGGTAGTACTTATCAACATCCTCTTCATAAAATTAGTGCCGAGTGGGAGGATTCTCGTTTAGGAGCTTCTTTAGAAAACATCATGAAACGTTATAATAATCCGTTGCTTGAAGTGTGGTTTTCTAAAAATGGAGCGGTTATTAATTCTAAAACATCTGGTAAAAAAACACTGGATGTTGCAAAAGAGTGTGTCGGTATGCGTCAAGGATGCTCTGTTGACCCGAGCCCGGCAGAGAACGGTTACAAGGCATTCTCTAAATTTCAAGTGAAATATATGCCGCGTAATTTCTTTAAAGTGACTGAGGTCCTTTTTCTTCTTTCTGAAGCTAAATTGAGAAATTGGAATGTCGGGGGTACCAGTGCTAAGGATTTTTATGAGCAAGGTATCAGAAAGGTTTTTGAAGAGAATGGGTTATCTGGTGCGGCTGATGCTTATTTGAAACAGACGGCTGCTAATACGAAAATAGTTTATAAAGATTATTATCAGCCTGAATTTAGTGAAACGGATCAAACCCGTGGTGTGCAAGTTGGGGTAAAATGGGATGAGGGGGACTCTGACGAAGTGAAATTAGAGAAGATTGTCACTCAAAAGTATATTGCTAATTTCCCACAGTCAGCTGAGGCATGGACTACATTCCGTCGTACAGGATATCCCAGACTGTTTCCTGTTGTAGAAGAAGTGAACGGAGTGCCCAGGAATTGGCCGGATAAATCATTTGATAATGAATTGCAGATACGCCGTATCCCGTTTGGTGAAAGCACTTCGAATGAGCAAGTGAATATTCCTAATATTGAAGTTGCGCTTGGAGGAGATAATACCGCTGGTACTCGTGTTTGGTGGGATGTACCGACAGAAGGACGCGATGAAAATAATCGTATCATTCCAAAGAATTTTTAATAGCTAACTATTAATAAAAAAAATATGATAACTAAGAAATATGTATATTTTATCTTGACATTATTTACTGCCTGTCTAAGTTTGGTGGGTTGTAAAGATGATGATGTGGAATATGTTAAGATGTCTAAAACCGCAGTGACAGTATATCCAAATGAATCTTATCAATTTCAGGTACTTGCTGAAGGAGAAGATTTATTTCCGGGGACCGTTGTCTGGTCAATAAAAGATGAAACACCAGAAGAGGGCATACAAGGAAATGTCTTGACGATAGATGAGGCTGGTAAAGTAACGGGAGTTAATTATGGGCAGGCTGTTGTAAAGGCAACGCTTCAGGATGGGCGTTATTTGCTGGCGATTGTGACAGTAGCAGAACGTATTGGTCCAACTGACCCGACTTTCTCGTTTGAACAAAGTAAATATTATATTAATCCGAGTACTATTTCAGATTCATTGGTTCTAACTATTGATCCGGATTTATTGAAACTCTATCCATTAGAATTTATATCTTCTGATGAGGCGGTTCTGTTAGTGGATGATGCAAGCAAATTGCAAGAAACTACTCAAGAGGGTACCTATAAAATAGGTATTCATCCACAAAATGTGCAACAAGAAGAACCTATAAAGATAACGGCTAAGTTAGGGGGAGCAGAAATAGAATGTGAAGTATATGTAAAAGTAAAATTGTATTTATCGTTAATGTCTTTTACAGGAGCTGATATTACAGAGATTGAACAGAGCAGTTATAAATTTACTATTAATAATGATGATAAGGGGAAAGACACGATTGTAGTATATTATAAAGCATATCCGGATGACCAGACGACTATTAATAGCATTGATTTTAAAGTAACGACTTCAGGTGAAGGGTTGGTCGTGAATAAACGTGGACTTAGTGAAGAGGCTCCTGGAGAATATTTTATTGTAGTTACTTCCGGAGGAGTGCCGGGGAATGCAGTTGTGACAGTGGAAGCGGAAGGGCGAAAAGTAACAGCAAGTTGTGAGATTTATGATAAGAACGACTATTATGTTGAATCTGTGACAATGCTTAATTCACAATATACAATAGAAGATGTTCTTTTCTATAATTTGTTTCCGGAAGTTGATGTAGCACCCTTTGGCATTACAGATTACTGGCCTATAAAGTGGTCTTCTTCTGATGAAAATATAGCAACGGTAGGCAGTGAAGGATTAGTTGTATTCCGCTCACCAGGGGAAGTGGATATTATTGCTACGTCAAGAGATAAGAGTGATAAATGCCATTTTATTGTTTTATTGAAGGTTACTTCTATTAGTTTTGTAGATGGAACTGCTTCTTATTATGCGGGTGAATCTTTCAAATTAGCTACTGAAGTAAAGGCTAATGTGAAAAATATTCCAGAAGATCGCTATACTTGGACTTCTTCTAATGAACAAGTCGCTACGGTGGATAATGAAGGAGTTGTAACTACTATTGCTGCAGGAAAGACTGCTATAGCAGTTTCAATAAAGGATGATAAAGGTAATACAGTGAAGGCGGAAAAGGAAATAACAGTGAAAGACGCCGGTATTATTGAAATTTATGATGTAACATTCGATGATAGATTCAGCTGGGAACGGCAAACAACAAAAGAACTTTTGATTTTTATTCCAGAAGAACTTGATCAAGGAGATTTCACAAATTATTTAATTTTCAATTTTGATCAGGACGTTAATTTGGAAGATGCACATACCTATACCATAGGTGCAGATTTGTCAGGTCAAGTCACGTATAGTTTGAATGATGAAACTGTAAGTTTATTGAGTGGTACATTGAAAGTGGAAAATGGGAAACTGGTCTTTAATTTGAAAGTTGGAATTGCTGGGAAACAGGCTACCATTAATGGTACTGTTAACTTGTAGAGCGTTTATATTTTCTGTTTAGTTCCGGAGTAGAAGTACTCCGGAATATAATCTAATTAATTTATATTTATGGGAAAAATCAGACATTATTATGTAGGGGCCTGCCTGTTAGTGAGTAGTGCGGCATTCGCCCAAGTTCCATCGCATTCGATGTATGTGAACGAAAGTAGTAAGAGTGTGCCTTTTTATGAAGCTTATTCTAATTGGCAACCGGGAACTCCTTTATTTTCAGATGCAGCAGCTGAAGATGAAGAATTCTTTATTTCTCGTGTGAAGCCTAAAGAACGTTTCACCAATTCGGCTACACAAGTTGATCCGGAAATGACTCCGGATAGAAAACTGATCTGGTGGTGTCCAATCGGTACTGCTGATGGTGGGGGATGGAAATCACTTCCTTCTTACTTTTTTGATTCCGAAGTGTTTAGTATGTGGAGCTATGTGGATATTTATGGTAATTGGACTGCTCCTATGATTCGTATGGCCGGTGCTTTTACTGATATTTGCCATAAGAATGGCGTAAGAACATCGACGCTGGCTTCCGTGCCTTGGGCTTCAACAGTTACCGCTACTGATGGTGGCCATGGACAAACAATGAAAGCTATGATCGATGGTGGTGCAGATAAATTATTGAAATTTCTGCGTTATTATGGTATTGATGGAATAGGTTATAATTCAGAGTTTAGTATTGGTAGTGGTTTAAGTGCTGATGGATTGAAGACATTGTTGTCTCAGTGTTTTGCCAAGCGTGAAGCAGCAAAGTGGCCGTATTTTACGAATGCATGGTACTCTTTGATGACGAGCGGGGGAACCGTAGGGGGAGGTGATGCCCTTAGTTCTTCAAATCAAGATTGGTTCCACTGGAATGGAAATCCTACATCCGATGCATATTTTATGAATTATAACTGGGGTGCAAGTGGTTTGTCTACTTCTCAGAGTACAGCAAAAAGTTTTGCGGGACGTTCCTCTTATGATGTATATGGTGGTATGGACTTTCAAGGCAGATCTGTGGCCGATTGGATTGCTTTGAAGAATGCTGAAATATCTGTAGGTATTTGGGGAGCACACAATATGAATATGATTTTTGAAGGAAGAGGTGAGTTGGGATCTAGTCCGTTGACTAAACAAAAAACGTATCAGTTGATTAGTGAGAATGTATTTACAGGGTCTACTTATAATCCCGTAAATGATTTGAAAATCCAAAATATATTGAGACATTCTACCACTGCTACAGATTTCCATGGATTCTCTAAATTCATTACGGCACGTAGTGTATTAGCTTCCGATGATTTGGCTGCAGAGCCTTTTGTTACTTATTTTAATTTGGGTAACGGTACTTTCTTTAATGTGAAAGGTGAAACAACATTCAAAAATGAATGGTACAATATTGGTATGCAGGATTATTTACCTACATGGAGATGGTGGTTTACTGCCAATTTTATGGGAAGAGATGTGACAGATGTGCCGAGCAAAGGTTTGAAAGCAGAATTTACTTGGGACGATGCTTGGTTTGGTGGTTCTTGTCTTTCTATAGCAGGCCAAACAGATAGAGAATATCTTCATCTGTTTAAAACACAATATTCGCTGAAAAGTGGTGATGTGCTGACTATTCGTTATAAAGTTGTCAGCGGTACAGGTTCTGTAGCTGTTGCATGTTCTGCAGAAGGTAAGGAAGGTACAGAAGTTTCGGCTACTGTTGGAAATAATATTACTTCAAGCAAGGAATGGGTTGCAAAGACAATTAAAGTAGGTACGCTTCCCGGTACTTTGAGATTGAACAAAGAGACGCTTGCTATGCTCGGTTTAAGATTTGAAAAGACATCTGCGGATTTTAAAGTGTTGATTGGAGAAATTTCATTAACACGTTCTGATGCTCTAACTCCGAATCAGCCGATAATTACCAATCAGAAGTTGTTGGCTACCAATTATAAGGGATTGGATTTCAAAGTGTTCTTTAAGATGAAAGATCGTGATGCTGCTCATCCGGAAGATCCTATTTATAATGAAGATGTCAATACTTGGTATTATAAGATTTATATCCAACAAGAAGGTGGTGAACCTGTTATGTGTACGGCTACTACTTCATGGGCTGCTTATGTAGTGAGTGCTCCGTTTGATGTAAATGGTGATAAAAAGGTTAAGTTAGGAGTATCGGCTGTTGCTTTGGACGGTAAGAGTGAATCAGAAATTGCATGGACAGGATGGTTGGATACACCGGATAATTCAACTGTAGAAGGTATTGAAATCGATAAACCGGTGATTAAGAGTGGTGAGACATTTGCGATTAAATATATTGATCCGACTCATGCACCGGCTGATAAGTGGGAAATTCTGAATGCGCAGACAGGTGTTGTTGTAAAAGACTTCCCGAGTTCTGTATCACTTGAAACAGCTCTTAGTGAAATTGGTATTTATGATCTTCGTATTACTTCTGGGGAAAACATAGAATTACATCAAGCCTTGATTCAGATTTCTTCTGAAGAAGTAGGGGCTATGCCGGAAATAAAAACGCTGACAGCCAATGACAGCGATAGTCCCATTTCGATAGAAAAGGGTGATAAGGTAACATATAAATATATCGGACGTAATGCAGATGGATATGTTTCGCGTGGCTTAAGATTAAATGAAATTGCTTTTGGAGTTCCAGCCGATCAATTGAATTTTAATAGCCAGTCTCCTTTTACCATTGCTTTTTGGTTCAAACCGGCTGTATTTAATCACATAAGCGATGGTACGCATCTTTTAAATATACGTGCTGCTGAAGATCGTTGGCCCGATAGCGATTGGGGATGGCTTTGGACTCATATCCAAGCTTCGGATAATAAGTTATCGTTTAATTTGAAGAAAAAAGAATCTGGAGCAGGTTCGGAAACTAAAATTATAGCAGAGGACTTTACTTTTGTTCCTAATCAATGGTATCATTTGGCAGTTGTTGTTGATTATCAAAATGGACGTAATGTATCGTTATATGTTAATGGTAAGCTGATTAATTCCGGAGGTGGTATAACGAATGTAAAGGACTGGAAGAATTCTTATACGATTATGGTAGGTGGTATTGCTGCCAATAGAGCAGGCTTTGATGGATATTTAGATGAATTCCAATTATATAATAAAGGGCTGACTGCTGAAGAAGTGAAAAAGTCAATGGAGCATCAAACTGTAATACCGGAGTCGTTGATTGGCTACTGGGATTTTGAAACTGAACCGAATGAGAATAATGAAATTCTCAGTACAGGAAGTAATAAGACTTTAAAAGGTTATATGACCGAAATTAAGACAGTTTCCCAGGGTGTGAACCAATATGTTCCGGTAGATATCACTTATGGAACAGGTGCACCATTTATTTCTGGTAGTATCTTTAAAGTTGAAACTAAACCATCTTGGAAATTAGAAGAGGCTCAAATTCAAGGTGATATTACAGGAACGGGTGAAGCCGGTAGTGTAGTAGCAGCTTATCCTTCAGAAGGTGAATTCAACGCTATTTTGACATTGGAGAACGGTTGGGGATCAGTATCCAAAACTTATCGTTCGGTAACAGTGACAGATGGTGGAGTCGGTTTTGCTGATAACGAATTGGAAATTGCTTATAATGCTTACCCGAATCCGTTTGTAGATGAATTGAATATTCGTTTTGCAAACGAGGGTACATACGCTATTGAAGTATTTGATGCTGCAGGAAAAATGATTGATGCAAAAGAAACTACGGTAGCCGATGGCGAAAATATCCATTTAAGTGTAAATGGTGCTGCTGGTATTTATTTTATTAATATAAAACAGGATACTAAGATTCTAAAAGCATTGAAAGTAATAAAGAAGTAATATTAGGTATTAACCTCAATATTATATCTATATTTTGATAGAAGGGGAGCTGTTATTGTTATATAATGTAAATAATAACATATAGCAGCTCCTTTTGTTTTATCGTTTTCTAAACGTATAATTTTTTTGTTAAACTAAAAAATCTATTATTGAAAATGAAACATTACATTTCTTTGATTTCTATTTTGGTTCTGATGAGTATTCTACCGCTTTGGGGACAATCGGGACAATCATTGGTACTGAATGGTACGGATCAATTAATGAAAATCGCTTCTCATGATGACTTTAACGTCTCGGCAGAGGAGAGTTTTACCGTTGCGTGTTGGGTCAAGGTAAATCGGTGGTTAGATGGTCAACGGTTCGTTGCAAAACGGAGTATGACCGGTACTCCCAAAAGTGGATATGAATTATGGGGGGGACAAAGTTCAAGTAAATTTTATGCGAATAATGCTCCAAATACTGCTGGGAATCATGATAATTCTATGAGTGTATGGTCTACAGAATCTGGCAGTTTGGATACTTGGGCGCATGTTGCTTTTGTAGTGGATAGAGTAAATGGAAAAATGTATCTATATCATAACGGAAAGCAGGTTGGAAATTCCGGTATAAAAGATATTGGCCCGTGGTATGTGGAAAATGACTATGATGTTACTGTAGGAACCGGACGAGCTTCTGCAATGGAATATGCATATTATTTGAAAGGTGAAATTGATAATCTCCGTTTTTGGAAAAGAGCGTTGTCATTGGAGGAAATCAATGCAGATAAGGTAGATGAAATGCCTGCATCGGAAGGATTGGTCGCTGCCTATGATTTTGAAAATATTGACGGATTGACTGTTCCGGATGTCAGTGGAAACGGGCACAACGGAGTACTTGTGAATTATCCGGTTGATGGTCCTTGTAAAGTAGCTTCAGCTTCTGTTGTGCAGGATTCTAATTTTACTGGGCGTGGTAATGAGGATGAAGTGGTGCTAAAGGCGGTGTTGGATATGGAAGGAACGGATCCGGTTCAGTGCAATAAACTTACCTTGAACATGGATGGAACTACAAATGTACAGGATGTGAAAAGCATTAAGGTGTATTCTACTGGAAATATAAATAGTTTTGATGCTCGCTATGCTGCTGTTACCGCTACTTTATTAGGCAGTTGTAAGCCTGCTTCCGGAGAGATAAATTGTGAACTTACAGGTGAATTGACTTCGGGAACCAATTATTTATGGATTACATATGATATAGCTGATAATGCAACAGAAGGGAACAAAGTTGATGCAAATATAGTTTCTATCACTACTGCAGATGAAACATATACTTTTACGGAAGGTTCAGTTGAAGGGGAACGTACTATCTTATTGAAGCGTAAACTGTTATTTGCACCTGGGGATGCCGGTTCAAAGAACTATAGAATTCCAGCGATTATTACTGCTGCAGATGGTTCTTTGGTTGTTGCAACAGACAAGCGTAAAAATAATCAAGGTGACTTGCCTGAAGATATTGACGTGGTTATAAGAAGAAGTGAGGATGGAGGTATCACATGGTCCGAACCGCAAACTATTGCTGAAGGAACAGGAGCACGTAGAGGATTTGGCGATGCCGGTTTAGTACATACGACGGAAGAAAATGGCCTTCTTTGTATTTTTGTAGGTGGTGAAGGTATTTTTAATAATTCATCTCCTTCGAATCCTACTCGTACTTATGTTTGTAAAAGTACGGATAATGGTAAAACTTGGAGCGCACCTCGTGATATCACTGAGCAGCTTTATGGAACGGCATGTACTGTTACCGAGAGACAGGGGTGGTATGCTTCTTTCTGTGCTTCGGGAAATGGATTATTGACAAAAAATGGACGGATTATGTTTGTAGCTGCTGTCCGTGAGAATTCAGCAAGCACTTTGTCTAATTTTGTTTACTATTCAGATGATAATGGAGAGACGTGGAATGTTTCCAAACGAGCTAAATTAGGCGGTGACGAATCTAAAGTTGTAGAGTTAAGTGATGGTACAATCCTAATGAGTATTCGTCGTCAGAGTAAAGGTCCCCGTTACTATACGAAATCGACTGATGGAGGTATTACATGGGGAGAAGTATCTGAGTGGACTGAAATGCTTGAACCGAATTGCAATGGTGATATAATTCGATATACTTCTGTTAATGATGGCTATGAGAAGAATCGTTTATTACACAGTATACCCAATGACGCTGCTAACAGACGGAATGTCTCAGTTTTTGTGAGTTATGATGAAGGGCAAACTTGGCCGGTTAAGAAGTCAATTTGTCCTACCGGATCGGCATATTCTTCATTGACAATTCTTCCTGACGGTACTATTGGAGCGTATGTAGAAGAAAATTATGATACAGATAATATGTCTCTCTATTTCAATAATTTTTCTTTAGACTGGTTGACTGACGGCGCAGATATTTATTATGCAGCTGGAGAAACGGAAGTTGTTAAGTCTCCTACTTTTTCGGCTCCGGAAGGGGAATATGAAAATTCTGTAGCGATTGAATTGACTACTGCTACTGATGGAGCATCTATCTATTATACATTAGATGGGAACACTCCAAACGAACGATCTATTTTGTATGAAGGATTGATTACGATTGAAGAGACAACTACTGTGAAAGCAATTGCAGTAAAAGATGGTTTGGCTAACAGTGAGATTGCAACCGCTACATATACTATTACTCATCCGGGAGAGTATTGTATCTGGGATGAAGATGCTTATCCAAGAACAAATACGGATCGTGTTGTTCAGTCATTGAGTGTAAGTGGGGCTTCACAGGGTGGCATAGCTCAAGATTTTACTACAGTAGTGGCCGGAATAGGTGCTAAAACTCAAAGTAAAATAAATTTTGATAATACGGCAGATGTTTTAAATGCCACTATCGGTAATGAACTGTTCTTAACGGTTGCTGATTTTAATCTATATTGGACACATTATTACGTGTATGTGGATTATAATCAGAATGGTGTTTTTGAATCGAACGAGGTGGTGTCGTATACACATTATAGTGAAGATGATGGGACTTATCATGATAGTAAAGGAGATGTTGTTGATGCAGGAAAAGTACAGAGAGATCTTCCCAGTTTTATAATACCCGATAATGCTAAATTAGGGGAAACGCGTATTAGATTTAAAGCCGATTGGAACAGTTTGGATCCATGTGGAGATGCAAGTTTGGCTAGTAATAGAGGTACAATCTGTGACTTCACCATTAATATTCATGAGGCTGTGATGGGGGTTGTTTCTTTTGAACAAACAGAAGGAGCCACATTGCAAATAATGAATGGAGAAGAGGAAGTTACTAATGGTACTCGTTTGCCTTTAGGTACAGTCCTTTCAGTGAATGCTGAAGTAACTTCTGATGATTATATAATACGTGCAATTTTGGTGAATGGTGAAGAACTTGAAAGCAATACATTTGTGTTGGCAGAAGATGCCACTGTTTCATTGGATATTATAAAAGGTAAACTTGTAAATTATCAGGTGGAAGGAAATGGAATACTTTCTGTATCAGATAATTCATCAAATGAGATTGCGAGTGGAGCAATTGTGTACAAAGGGTCGGTTGTAGTAATAAAAGTGACTCCGGATGAGAATTATCATGTAGAGAGCGTTTTGATAAATGGTGATGACAAGACAGAGGAATGTGTATCTGATGTTGGCTATTCTTTGGTAGTAAATGAGCATTTGGATATTATTGCGAAATTTGCAATTGATTCTTATTCATTGAATTATTCTTGTAATGAAGAGTTTGGAAAGATGATTGTGCAAAAATCGAATGGAGATGATGTAATTTCCGGAGACTTAATACCTTATAATGAAAAGGTGACATTTACACTTCAACCGGCTGTTAGATGTTATGTTGCAAGTGTAATGATTGATGGTGAAGAAAAGATGGATGAGATATTAACTAATAAATCATTCTCACTGAATATTACAAAAGAGACTACTGTTCAAGTGGTATATGAAGCCGAGAAATATTCCTTGACTTTGGCAAACGATACGCCAAAGAAAGGTAAACTAATGGTTAAAAGACTAAGTGACGACATCGAATTGGAGGATCAGAGTGAAATTATTTATGATGAGGAATTGCTTATTGCTTGGTTGCCTGAAGAGGGTTGTGAATTGGCCGAATTATGGATAAAAGAAGGTGAAGATGATGAATATGATTTAATTGAGGCTGGGCTGCTGGAAGAATTAGGTGATAGTAAAGAATTTTCTTATCAAGTATTCGCAAATGTAGCTCTTCGTGCAGTATTCAGTGGTACGGTTTCTATTACTAATACGGAAATAGCTAATACGACGGTCTATACAAAAGATGGAAAATTAATTGTTAAAGATGGAAAAGTTGGTTGTGAAGTATTTGTCTATGATGTTTTAGGTCAGGTTGTGAAATCTTTCATCATTGAGAATGCGTTAGAAACAGTTCAACTGGGAACAACATCCTCTTTATATCTGGTCAAGATTGTTGATGGAGCAGATTGTATTGTAAAAAAAGTAGGTAATATGTAAATGTCTTTTTGATGATTGTGAAGAATATCTGCTAATACAGTTGGGGATAACTGTAGCAGATTCCTGATGATGCATTCAGTTAATCACTGCAGGGTAAATCTTGTAGTGATTTTCTTTTATAATAGCTTAGGAATATCCCTGTTCAGATGAATAAAGCCGGTTTTGATTTGGTAATCGAAACCGGCTTCAATGTAGGGTATGTGGGTTTATGAACCTTTTCTGTTGTTTATGACGCGCATAGCTGCGGTATAAAATTCGCAGGGTACGGATAATAAAATACTGTTAGTTCCTTTGTCTTTCATTGAAACTTCAATGTAGGCTGCATTGAGAAGGTTTTTTACGCTGGTTGCTTCCCACGGACTACCGGTGAAAACGTCTACTTGGGAAATTTTTCTACTTGTGATCATCTGTTTCTGGTTTTTGTTGTATTCTGTTTGCAAATATAGAGCATGTTTTCAAGTCCAATGACGAATATTCGTTCAATCTTTAGAAGAATTGTTGCAAACGTTAGCAATTTAGGATATGAATTGCTCCAAATTTGTCTTTTTCGGTGACTGTTGATATTATGAGAAAACAAATATCCTTAAAAAGGAACCGGTTGCAGAAATGTAGCGATTTTCATTGATTCAAAGCGCATGTCATTCTTGCAACCGGTTTCCTGATATTTGAAAAGTGAAGTTTAAGGTATACTTTTATTTTTCATCGTTTTTCCGGATTTCCACACGACGTATTTTACCACTGATTGTTTTCGGAAGTTCATCAACGAATTCAATGACACGTGGATATTTGTATGGTGCGGTCACTTTTTTCACATGGTTTTGAAGTTCCTTTATTAGGCCTTCCCCTGCTTGTGCTTTATATTCCTTGGACAAAACGATGGTGGCTTTTACTACTTGTCCACGAATTTCGTCGGGTACTCCGGTAATGGCACACTCCACAACAGCCGGATGGGTCATTAACGCACTTTCCACTTCGAACGGACCGATGCGATAGCCGGAACTTTTAATGACATCGTCGGCACGGCCTACAAACCATAGATAACCGTCCTCGTCTTTCCAGGCCACATCACCGGTATAATAAATACCGTTGTTCCACGCTTCATGGGTACGGGCAGCGTCACGATAATACTCCTTGAAAAGTCCTAATGGCTTTCCTCTGTTTGTACGGATAACGATTTGCCCTTGCTCGCCGGCTTCTACCGAACGTCCGTCGTGGTCGATCAGATCCACATCATATTGCGGGTTAGGGACTCCCATGCTTCCCGGTTTCGGTTCCATCCAAGGAAAAGTAGCTACGGTCAGTGTTGTTTCTGTCTGTCCGAATCCTTCCATTAGTTTGATGCCTGTCAGCTTCTTGAAAGTGTCGAATACGGCGGGATTCAGTGCTTCACCGGCAATTGTACAATATTGCAATGAAGAAAGATCGTATTTGGTCAGATCTTCATGAATAAGAAAGCGGAAGATGGTAGGTGGTGCACAGAGAGACGTGACGTGGTAATCTTGTATCTTTGTTAGGATGTCACCCGGGGTGAATTTTTCATGATCGTATACAAATATGTTAGCTCCGGCAATCCATTGTCCATATAACTTTCCCCATACGGCTTTCCCCCAACCTGTATCGGCTATGGTGAGGTGGAGACTTTTTGGGGTAAGGTTGTGCCAGAAACTACCTGTAACGATATGGCCTAACGGATAAGTAAAATCATGTGCTACCATTTTAGGCTCGCCGGTAGTGCCGGAAGTGAAATACATCAGTGAAATGTCATCGTTCGTATTCGGATGTTCAGGTTTTACGAACGGGGCTGCTCCTTGGATACCTTTATGGAAATCTTCAAATCCTTCAGGGATCTCGGGCCCTACGCTGACAAGTTTATGTACAGTCGGGCAATCGGGCATAGCTTCGATGATATGTTTGGTGATCACTTCTTCGCCGGCGGCAACGATCATTTTAATATCTGCGGCATTGCAGCGATATACGATATCTTTTTTAGTTAATAGGTGAGTTGCGGGGATTACCGTAGCTCCCAGTTTGTGTAACGCTATGATACTGAACCAAAATTCATACCGGCGTTTTAGAATCAACATTACCATATCGCCGCGTCCAATTCCCAATGACTGGAAATAAGAGGCCGTTATGTCTGTATAATGCTTCATATCGGCAAATGTGAACTGCACATGCTCGCCTTTATCGTTCGTCCACAGTAATGCAGACTTATTTGGCTCTTCGGCAGCCCAAGCATCTACTATATCATATCCGAAGTTAAAGTTTTCGGGTACGTTAATCTTAAGATTTTTGATAAAATCCTCCTGTGAGGAGAATGTTGTTTGTGATAAGAATCTTTCTACCATAATTAATATTACATGATGACGGCAAGGAAACGTACTGTTTTTCCATCGAGTGCTTTCATGCCGTGTGGGAGTTTTGAGTTGAAATAAAGACTGTCACCTTCGTTCAGTATCAGTTCTTTGCCTTCGATATTAATCAGCATACGTCCTTCAAGTACCAAGTTGAATTCTTGGCCGGTATGGCTGTTGTAATGTATCGGTTCGTTATCCGGTTTCGGTTCAACGGTTACGATGAACGGATCAGCGCTCCGATTGATAAATCCTGCTGCTAATGATTGGTATTTGTATGCTCTGGTACGTTCGATACTTGTTCCTTTCCCGGCGCGGGTTAAAAAATAACTGCTCATTTTGGGCTCTTCACCAAACATGAGTGCATCCAGGGCGATACCATACTTACGCGCTATCTTTTGCAGCATACTTACTGAAATATCATATTCTCCTGTTTCTGCCAAACGGTATTCTTCGGCAGAGATATCACAATCGCGGGCAATGTCTTCTGCTGTAAGTTCCAGTACATCACGCAATCCGCGTAGTCGTTCGGCTATTTGCTTAATTTTATCATCCATGTATTTAATGAATTAATGTGTAAATGTTAATAGTTTGTTGGGGTGTTTTCATGCTCGTAATAATTCTTAATGGAGTTTGAGTTCTCATTTTTATTCCTGGCATTATTTAGAGGCCTTCATTGCTTTTATTATTGCCGAGGTAAATCCGGCATGTTCCAATTCGTTGATACCTTTAATTGTGATTCCACCGGGTGTTGTCACTTTGTCGATCTCAACACTGGGATGCGTATCTTTGTTTAACAACAATTCAGCCCCGCCTATTAGTGTTTGTGCAACCATTTTCATACTGTCCTTAGGTGCGATTCCCATTTCGATACCTGCCTGCATAGCGGCCTGTACATATTTCAGCACATAGGCAATACCACATGAAGTCAGCGCAGTTGCTGCTGCTATTTTACTTTCCGATATCATCATGGTCAGTCCCATCTCGTCGAACATATCAGTTAATAATTTCTTTTGTTTATCTGAAGCATTGCGAGCGGCTATAAGAGTCATGCTGGCACGTTCGGCAATGGCGGTATTGGGAATAACACGGAAAATCGGCATTTCCGGCTCACCACAAAAATGCGCTAAATCATCGAAACAAATACCGGCGGCTAAAGACACGAGTATCTGTGTGCGTTTCAAACGGAGTGGTTCGAGTACCTCCTCTATTAACCAAGGTTTTACAGCAGCGATTACAATGTCGGCATTGCTTGCTGCATCCATATTGTTGTTCGTTGTTTTAATGTTGGGAAAGTCGGCTTTTAGTTTCTCCAATTTCCCATTCGTTGGGTTGGACACAACAATTTCATGTCCTTGAACCAAATATCCCTGGGCTAAACCGCGTGCAATGGCAGAGCCCATATTTCCTGCACCAATGATAGCTACTTTCATAATTTGATGTTATTTAGTACGTTGGAGACAAAGGTAAATGTAAAAAGTGAAAATTCGAATAATTGTGGCAGGTATTTTTCTTGTGGAAAATTGATTTTATGAATTTATATGCTAATTTTGTTCGGTAATTATAGGAATACCAGTGACTTATAAGATAAGAGTGTATGCTTTTCCTACATAAGAGTCTATACTTTATTTTGAGAGGTCGTTTCGTTTGAAAGGACAGTAGGAAGGTTGTTTTTCCGGATATAAAATAAATGCCGGTATAATCTCTGAATAGAAGACGATATACCGGCATTTTTATTGTTAAAGTACTTTCTTGAATCTGATGAGGAATTCATCCGCTTCTGCTTTGCTGAGGCAGAGAGGGGGCAATAGTCGGATAACATTTGTTCCACTGGCTCCGGTGAATACTTTCTGTTCATGGATGAGACGGCTGCGAATTTCTTTTACCGGCTGTTCGAACTCCATGCCAATCATAAGTCCGCATCCACGTACTTCTTTGATTTGTGGGAATTTTTTCAACTCTTCCAATAAGTAAGCACCGATGTTGGCTGCATTTTCGACCAGACGATCTTGCTCAATGACGTCCATAACTGCTAATGCCGCAGCACAGGCCAAGTGATTTCCTCCGAAAGTCGTTCCTAACATACCGTAAACCGGTTTGAACATCGGGCTGATGAGTACACCGGCCATTGGAAAACCATTGGCGATACCTTTGGCTACTGTGATAATGTCGGGTTTGATCCCTGCATATTGGTGCGCAAAAAATCTACCGCTACGTCCGTAGCCACTCTGAATTTCATCAAGGATAAGTACGGTCCCATTCTCTGTACATGCCTTACGTAGCTCTTGCAAGAATTCTGCAGTCGGTATTTTAATACCTCCTACTCCCTGAATACCTTCGATGATAACAGCACAGACATCTCCTTTGGCCAGTTCGGCTTTCATTGCTTCCGTATCGTTCAGAGGAAGATAAGTGATATGTCCGTTCGCATTGATGGGAGCGATGATTTTAGGATTATCGGTCGCTTCTACAGCCAGTGAAGTACGTCCGTGGAAAGCTTTGGAGAAAGAGATCACTTTGGTTCGTCCGGTATGGAAAGAGGCCAGTTTCAAGGCATTTTCGTTTGCTTCCGCACCACTGTTGATCAGGAATAGTGAGTAATCGTCATAACCGGAAATCTTTCCCAAGCGTGCAGCCACTTCCTGTTGCAGCTTGTTGATAACCGAGTTGGAATAAAAGCCGAGTTTTGCCACTTGGCTGCTAATCATCTCTATATAGTGCGGATGGGCATGTCCGATGGAGATAACGGCATGGCCTCCGTAGAGGTCGAGATATTCTGTTCCGTTTTCATCCCATACATGGCAACCTTTTCCTTTTACTATGTTTATGTCGAATAAAGGATATACATCGAATAGGTTCATGATGATATTTACGATTTTATGATTTACAATTAGACGATTGGAGTTACTACTATTAATTTTACGATTTACAATTGAAGTAACTCCAATCGTCTAATTGTAAATCGTCCAATCGTCAATCTAAAAAGCCGATGGCTTTAACCGGAGACCTACCGTCTCTTCCAGATTGAACATCAGGTTCATATTGTGTACTGCTTGTCCGCTGGCACCTTTCAACAGGTTGTCGATGCATGAGATAATAAGCAGCTTATCTCCGTGTTTCTCCAGATGTATCAGGCATTTGTTGGTGTTGACCACTTGTTTGAGATCGATGTTTTTGTCTACGATGTGTACAAATGAGTCTTTTGCGTAATATTCCTCATACATGCGTACGATTTCTTCCAATGCTACTTTGGTTTTTACCACTAACGTGGCAAAGATACCCCGTGGAAAATCACCCCGGTAAGGGATAAAATCAATCTCTGAGTCGAAACTGTTTTGAAGTTGTTTCAGCGATTGTTTGATTTCGGGTACATGTTGGTGGTTAAAGGCTTTGTACACACTCATGTTGTTATTACGCCAACTGAAATGACTGGTGGCACCAGGTTTTACTCCCGCTCCCGTGCTTCCTGTGATAGCATTTACCATGATGTCGTCATTCAGCATCAAGTGTTTGGCCAATGGAAGAAGTCCTAATTGGATGCAGGTTGCAAAACATCCCGGATTGGCTACATGCTTGGCCGTACAGGTGGCACGACGGTTCAATTCTGGCAATCCGTAGATGAAGTCATGATCCGGTGATGCGATACGATAATCCATTGAAAGATCGATAATTTTCAGATCTTCCGGTATATTATGGCTTTCGATAAATTTCTTTGTATCGCCGTGGGCGGTACAAAAGAAAAGTACGTCGATTTCTTCCAGAGGAAGTGCATCGGTAAAAGTCAGATCACATTCTCCGTAGAGTCCTTCGTGTACATCGGTAATCTTATTACCGGCATTACTGCTGCTGTTGATAAATACTATTTCTGTCTCGGGGTGATTGATAAGTAGGCGGATAAGTTCACCCGCCGTATATCCTGCTCCACCAATAATTCCTGCTTTTATCATAATAGTTGAAAGCTTATTTAGTTGAAAGTTGAAAGTTGAGAATTGAAAATTGGGAGTTGAAAGTTGAAAGCTGGCTTGCACTATTGAACTGCATAATAACTTTCAACTCTCAACTTTCAACTAAACCTCGTGGTTTGCATAATAAACGCGTAGCGGAGTGGAAGTTACTTTGATAAATCCTTTCGCGTCTTCCGCAGTCCAGCCTTTCTGCATTTCGCCATATTCGCCAAATTTAGTTTTTACTAAATCATCTTCCGATTCTACGCCTACGGTAGAGAAAGACAATGGGCGGAGTTCAAGAATTGCCGTACCGTTTACATTGCGCTGCGACTCCTGCAGCATGGCTTCGATGTCGCGCATTACAGGTTCCAGGTACTGGCTTTCGTGGAGGAACATACCATACCAGTTGGCTACTTGATCTTTCCAGTATTGTTGCCATTTGCTCAGCGTATATTTTTCGAGGAAGCGGTGTGCACCGATAATCAACATCGGAGCGGCTGCTTCAAAACCTACGCGACCTTTAATACCGATGATTGTATCGCCCACATGCATGTCGCGCCCAATACCGTAAGGAGCGCCAATCTCTTCTACTTTCTGGATGGCGGCAATTTTGTCTTCAAAAACTTCTCCGTTTACGGCATGAAGTTCTCCCTGTTTAAATTCAAGACGTAACTGTTCGCTTCCTTCCTTCTGCACCTGTTTCAAGTAGGCTGTTTCGGGTAGCCCCTGTGCCGAGTCGAGAATTTCGCCGCCACAGATGGAAGTACCCCACAATCCGACATTATAGGAATATTTCAGTTTGGTAAAGTCTGCACTGAAACCGTTTTTATTCAAGTAGTCTATTTCTTCCTGACGGCTCAATGCCATGTCACGGGTCAATGTGATGATTTCCACACCCGGAGCCAGTACAAGGAAAGTCATGTCAAAACGAATCTGATCGTTGCCGGCACCGGTGGAACCATGGGCGATGGCATCCGCACCGATTTCGTTGGCATAACGTGCGATAGCCAATGCTTGGAATATACGTTCCGAACTGACGGAAATAGGATAAGTACCGTTACGCAGTACGTTTCCGAATATCATGTATTTCAAGCTTTTCTCGTAGTATTCCTGGGTCACGTCCAGTGTAACGTATTTCACAGCTCCTAACTTGTATGCGTTCTCTTCATTCTGTTTCAACTGTTCATCGCTGAAACCACCCGTGTTGGCACAAGCCGCATACACCTCATAGCCTTTCTCCTTAGCCAGATACATTACGGTAAACGAGGTATCTAATCCCCCGCTGAATGCAACTACCACTTTCTTTTTCTGTTCCATGATCTTAATAATTAGTTAATGCCCCGATTGTTCTATTGACGATGCGGTACATTATATTATTTTAATTCTTTTCTTTCTCTATTAATTGGCATATTGGCACATTGACCAATCGGCACATTATTCCTCTTCTTTATGTTTCTCCGGATCGTAAAGCATCGCCGTACAAATACAGAATTTCCGGTTTTTGGCTACCAATATATCATGGTTGATACAACCTTCGCAGCCGCGCCAGAATGCTTCGTCATCCGTCAGTTCGTTGAACGTAACGGGTACATAGCCGAGTTCCGTATTCATTTTCATAACGGCGGCACCACTGGTCAGACTGAATATTTTGGCCCATGGCCAGCGCAGGCGGGCGAGTTTGAAAGAAGCTTGTTTGATACGTTTAGCCAGTCCCAAACCGCGATAGTCGGGGTGCACGATCAATCCCGATGTCGCTACATATTGTTTATTACCCCACGATTCTATATAAGTGAAACCTGCAAATTTATCTCCCTCCAGGGCGATAATGGCTTTCCCTTCTTTCATCTTGGTTGCAACATATTCGTGTGTACGTTCTGCAATTCCTGTCCCGCGTACTTTCGCTGCATTTCTGATTGTCTCCAAAATAGTGTCAACGTAAACCTCATGTGAGGCGTCGGCTACCATCACATCTATTTTTTGAGTCTCCATTTCTTTAATAAGTGTCGAGTATATAGTTATCTGTTTATTGTATATTCGGAATAATAAGTGACAGGAAGTTTCGTACCATTTTAGGCTCGGCACCTTCACGCAATACAAGCATGATGGTGTCATCGCCGGCAATGGTTCCTAATATATCGCCGAACTCACGATTGTCGATATCATAAGCCATACTGCTGGCGTATCCGGGACGTGTTTTGATTACAGCTATGTTGCCGGAAAACTGCAGGGAGACGAAGCCATTGTTCATTAACATTTCGGTGGCACTTTGGTCACCAACACGTTTGTACATGATGTCATTAGGCAATACGTATACATATTTACCGTTCATGCTGGCTGCTTTGGCTACTTTCAATTGCTTCAAATCACGTGAAAGAGTGGCTTGCGTCAGTTCAAAACCTTCGGCTGCAAGAGCCTGCAACAACTCTTCCTGTGAACCTACCTCTTTGCTTGAGATAATCATTTTGATAGCGTCTAATCGGTTTGCTTTCTTCTTCATCTTGTATAATTATTCTAAGAATGGCGCAAAAGTATGCAATAAATTGGAAAAATGATGCATAAAACCAAACTTTTTTATTCTTTTTATACATAAAAGCGGAATTTATTCAAGAATGGTTTTAATAAAGGGGGATGAAGGTGGCTTGGCTTGGCGACATAACCGATGGAGAAGATTACAAAATTATCTCACCTTCTTGATAACAGCTCCTGTTTTTAGGGTTAAATTAGTTTGGAGCATATATGATGTGTCTTTGATTATTGCATTTCTCTTCTCATGATTTTTAGTTAGCGCGACCGTTTATATATCTCTTTCAAAGTAGGAACCTTTTGTGGGATTTTTGTGTATTTCACTGCATTTAGAATGAAGGATGAATCGGATATAGTTGAATCGGGACCGACTGTGTTATATTCTATTTTATCAATCAATAGATTTCTTCTCTTCAAACTCTTTTTAGGAAATGCTATGCAAGCAGATCTGCTTAGCGAGATTTCGCGAATTAAATATTCATTCTCTTTTGTGTAGTATTCATACATTGGGTTCAAGTATACTGTGTCATTTGTTATTTCCCAATTTCCCATTATCATTTTCCAGTCATCAGGTAAGTGAATCTCAAACATTCTGGGCTTTTCTCTCATGATAAAGTAGGAAATAGCGGTACTGTCTTCCATAGAAGAGCTACGTATGAATAATATGTGAGAAAATTTCGACGCACTTATATGATTCTTCAAACATATTTTGCTGGGTATGGATAATAAACGAGGAAATCTCGTATATCTGTGTGTTTGACAAGACATGATTATAAAACAGCATAACAAGATGGGGATATATTTTTTCATTTAGGTATTATTTAAATTTGTAGTCAAGTATTTATTTATCGTATGAATTCTCTTTTGAGGGGCAGGAAACTTGTTCCCATGTATCTGCGCGCTTTAGCCGACTATATTTTCGTTTGAATTTGGATGCTTTCATTGGAATTCTTAAATATGTTATATTGCTGGGTGAGCTAAAAAGAGATTTAAAGGGTTCCAACTCACCCGTAAAGACAATGGTGAGATCTGTCTTATCAATCAGTTTGTCTCCGTCTATTACGTATTTCTGAGGCATATTAAACCATGTTAATTGATCTTCTGGAAGAATTTCCCGTAATTTTTTTAGAGCCGGATCATCTAATCCGGATTCGTACCGAGGGTACAGATATAATGTATCGTTCATCATATTCCATCCTCCAAACGTGACAGAACCTATTTGGCTGGAGTATTGTATTTCAAAAACCTTAGGTTGTTCCCTTAATATTATATAGGTGTCATCAGCTGCTGCGTTTCGGGGAGATATGTAAATATCCGACATATAAGGCATTCCGATCGGGTTGTAGGTTTGACAGGAGACATTGAAATAGCACAAAATGATAATAAATATATACTTTTTCATTTTTCTTATTTAATTCTTATGTAAGTAACTCCGTTTACTCTAAGGGCAGAATGTGTGACATTTGCCATATTTTGTAATATTTACTTTGTAAATTATTTTTTAGGACAGGAGACTTGTTCCCATGTATCTGTACGCTTTAGCCGACTATATTTCCGTCTGAATTTGGATGCTTTCATTGGAATTCTTAAATATGTTATTTTACTGGGATTACTGAAATGGGATTTAAAGTATTCCAAATCCTCTGTAAAGAGAATACTGTAGTCCGTTCTATCAATCAGTTTGTCTCCTACTATTACGTATTTCTGAGGTATATTAAACAGAGTTAAATTGCTTAGGCGAATTTCCCGTAATTTTTTTAGAGCTGAATGATCTCCGGATTCGTACCGAGGGTACAGATATAATGTATCGTTCATCATATTCCATCCTCCAAACGTGACAAAACCTATTTGACTGGAGTATTGCATCTCAAAAACCTTAGGTTGTTCCCTTAGTATTAAATAAGAGTCATCGGTTGCTGCGTTTCGGGGAGATATGTAAATATCCGACATATAAGGCATTCCGATCGGGCTGTAGGTTTGACAGGAGACATTGAAATAGCACAAAATAATAATAAATATATACTTTTTCATTTTTTTATTTAATTCTTATGTAAGTAACTCCGTTTACTCTAAAGGCAGAATGTGTGACATTTGCCATGTTTTGTAACATTTTTGGGCTGTTTATCTTGATTTCCGGTTCTTTTGTCACATCCATCGGCCCTTTTTGAAGGCGCCCATAAATTTCATCTTCAGCTATTGAAAAAACGGAACGCGGTATTCCACCGAACAAAGCTCCTCTTGCATAAGCGGCTACTTCATCCGATTGATCGTAATAAGGCTGACCATCTTTAAATTCTCCAGTACTAAGTTCTCCTATTTCAAATTGATAAGCATGTTTTAATTCATGGGCAAGCATAGACAGGCCTCCTGTACTTGGAAGTTTAATCTCGAAATTGTTATTTTTAAAATTGAACCCGGCTCCACCTATCGCTGATTCATTTGTGCTTGTAAAATTATCTGTATGTATATCATAAGTTTGATCTGATGCCTTCAATATTGCTATTTCTCCCCTTGCAGCTTCTAATTCTGTATTGTTATCAGTCAGCCTATTGATTTTTCTCTGTAGTTTCCGAATCTCTTTGTCAGAAAGTCCACCTCCATTAATTAAAGCAGTAGCTTTTTCTATCCCGGCAGCATTTCTTGCTATTCTTTTACTTATATCACTGAGAAAATATTTAACTTTTTCCCATGCCCTATCTGTAAATATCATTCCCGTAGGGTCGGTGTATCTTGCTGTATTGTTATTGCAGAATGCATATGGGCTTATCCATGCATACTTTTCTGCCATCGGATCCATGGTCTGTGTTCTCATCAACCATGGATCATACATCCTTGCGTTGAAATCATATTCATTCAATCCGTGCATGCCGATAAACTCTTTCCCTCCGAACATAAACGGTTGGCGTTCCACATTCTTACTGTTCCCTAAGAGAATTCCCGTTGGAGAATACAGCAGTGATTGTAATGCAATCACATTGGATTCCACGCTTTTACTGAGTCTCACATTTCCTAAGTGATCATGCACGTAATAATTGTAAAGATAATATCGTTCTTCGTCACTTCCTAAGTGGTCGGCGGAAATGAAGCCTTCGGGAATCTGGATCATGTACATCTCATGATTGACGTATCCGTTCTTTACTGTCCTGCTTCGGTACATGTAGCTTCCGTCCCACTGATCGGTAGAGATCTCGCACGGATCATCGCTTTTCCAGATAATATCCTGCGGGACTACAATGTTGGTGGTATAGGTCTTATATATCGTTTTTATCTTCCGACCGTCTGCCAAATAGCTGTTGATGATCTGATTGCCGTTACCAAACTGGATGGTATCTGGCAAATTCAGAATATTATAGCGTATAGCTACGATTTCCTTATTTAGGTTTTTTGTCAAGTTTCCGTTAGCGTCATAAAAAAACTCTTTGTCTGCATGGGAATTGTCCGGATAGTTTAGTTCGCTATAGCTTGGATCGAAATCTGCCTCATTTGTTGCCGTCTGGAGTTGGTTTCCCGAATAAGTCATTGTCAGTCGGTTCAGAATATTACCGTCGTTTTGAGAATGCTCGAGGAAGGTGATATTTCCCATTTTGTCATATTCGTATGATTCATAATGGATAATACTGCTTCCTGTTGTTGTTACCCCGACTAATCGGTTAAGGCCATCGTATTGAAATTTATAGGATTGCGGACGACCTTGGACATAATTTATGTGCCCGATATTACCGTTGTAACGTCTGTACTGTGCAGGAGTGTTTGAATCGTTATAATAGATGTGTTCGGTGAAGTTCCGGCTTTTGATCGAGGTAAGCCAGTTTCTGCTGTTGTAGGTATAAGCCACGGTATCTGTGTGGTTGTGGCGATACTTTTCCTGCAACCTCCCTAATTCATCGTACTTGTTTTCCAGAAGTAAAATTCGTTCACCGTCATTATGGCAATGGTAGAGTCTGACAGGACGATAGGCATGATCGTACTCATATTCATATTCCTCTTTTTGGTCGTTTAGCATCCGCGGGTCACTTGGTGGATAAGGGTATCTGTAAAAACCGGAGGTGTGTTTCTTTTGCATTCTCAACAGGTCACCTCTGTAATTATACAATGATGATATCACATTACTATGCCCTTCCGGGGTATAATAACTGCGTATCTGGACGGGTTGTCCTGCTTTGTCATAATAATAAGCGGTTATTTCTCCTCGTGAGGGGGCGTCGAACTGTCTGACAAATACCCCTGTTTGTAAACCTTTGCTATTCGGATAATGTATCCCATAAGAATTATCGTGTACATAATTTAAAAATGTATTACTATGAGTGGAGTTTCTGAAACTTGATAAAGAAATGAAGTCGTAGGTGTCGTAATAATGGGCAGTTATGATTTCCATATCATCGGAAAATGAAAAATTGTTAGTATAGCCAAAAGATCCTGATGTCTCATTGTGGGTATACGTTTCGATCACAATTTTATTATTGAGGTATGAAGTCAGAAACGATACGGTTTTATCCGTTGTAAGGATTCCCATGATAATCTCTCGTCCCCCAAAATCATATTTATGAAACAGCCATTGCTTCTTCTTCCTTTGGTTTCCGCTCTGTGACAGGACGAGACGATCGGCTTTATCGTATACATAATAAATAGGTTCCACACCAGGAAGTTTTTTTTCCACACAACGGTTGTAAGAGTCATATTGGTAGTAATAGGCATACAAATCTAATACTCCTCCCTTCTCCATGGCATACTCTCTGTTCGTAATCAGGGCATCGGAAGCCATGGGGGGGAATATGTAGCAGAGACGGTTACGTGAATCATATACGTTGTAGGTGTCATACGCTTTGGATGAATCATACCTTCGGGTCAGTATGACACGTCCTATGTTATCTGTGAATGTTTCCACCTTATTTTTATCCTCGTCCCATACGGTATTACATTTCAGGGAGTTTGCAGGAAAGACTCCTTTTCTTTCTAATCTTCCGGTAGAGGATATCACATAATCGGCTACCGGATATTTGCAGTTTCCCGAATACTCGTAACTGATGCCTGCACTGTTCAAAAACCATGCGGCACCCGGTCCCGTCTGCTTTATCGGTAGATTCAATGCTCTCATATATTCGTTCCTGATGTAGCCGCTGTCGCTGTTGGCCGTATAATCGAACGGTACAAAAGCTCCGTTTTTTGAAGACGGAGTGGGTATCGACTCCAGCACCTTGTTTCCCAGACCGTCATAGACGATATGGGTATATAGATCATCGCCATTGGGAGAAATCCCCAACCGGATACTTTCCTTTTCTCTTCCCAAACCGTCATAATATACAATGTCGGTCAGTCCGCTTTCGGTATTGTTTTTATCGGTAACACGAGTTGTTATATAATTCATGTTTTCATTGATCTGGGCTTGAGCTTCCAATGAGATATATAGTAGGAAGCACAAACAAATGAATATGTTCTTCATATTCTACTATTTTTTTGTATGTGGATCGGAAATGATATGAATGTCGTATTCTTCCATCATATCGGAGTTGATTGTACGCTGTAGTCTATTATCGGCATCGTACTCGAAAATGGTATCTAATTTTCTGGAATCTTTTCTTAGTGTCATTCCGACATTGGGTTTATATTCATATATTTCCACTTGGGTATTGGGAAGATTGTACAGTTCATCGACTTGTGTTGCTGTCAATGCACCCGATATAGGGAAAGATACATTACGTATGGAGGGCAAGTTGTTGATTGTCGATAAATCTGCATTCAAGATAGTTGCCACACAATATCTACCACCGTATCCCCACAATTGGCATACTACGGTTCCATCTTTGAATTTAGTCTGACTGACATTGCCTATTCGGTCGTATAGGTACTCCTCTCTCACTTCATATGCTCCGTTTATTAGCACTTTTTGGCGGTAAGGCTTTACAAAATTTCCCAGTTTCTTGTATTCGATCATCTGTTTTTCTATAATTGATTCGCTGGCCCCGTTTTTTAATGAAACGGAATGCTCAATCGGTGCATGGATCATATTTATAGATTTCATGTAGGCTTCTGCTTCCGACAGGTTTTTCAGGTCGTTTACATAGGTGTATCTGTGAATCAAGTGACGATCATTTTTTATTCTTTCTGTCTTCTGGATGAGTTGGTCTTTGCTGTTATATTCATATTTTGTTTCCGTATTATTGTAATTGTCAAAAACGTACTTCTCCAACAACACGGTATTGGTGACATATTTTATATAAGGATAAGTGGCGTCCATGGCATATTTGTATAGCCTGATTGTATCGGCTATGGGATAAGTATAAGAATAATCATATCTTTCTTCTCTTACCCAATCTGGAGCATTTTCGTATTTATAATATCTTTTATATAGCAGATGCCCCAGCCGTGAGTAGTTGGTAGGCACGTCTCTGAATAGGTAATTGACGTAGTCGCGGTTGCCTTTTATATAATGATCGGCACTTGGATAGTATTTGATCTCATTCTCCGTACGTTCCAAAGGGGATGTAATATCACGATTGTTTTCGTAGGTATCGAATATATATTCTACGGTCGAATGATCGCTTTTGGTTTCTGTTGCTCTTCTGTACATTATATGGGTACCGATAGGCGGAACGTTGTTGAGTACGTTGACCGTGGATTCTTTCCGGGTAGACCGATAGGGGCAAGTCATTTCTAAGTCTCCACTGTATAGAAACTTGTATCGAGGCATGTACAGTAATAATCCGGAGCTTTTTCCATTACTCTCCTGGTAAGAAAAAGTTCTTTCGTTGAATTTGCCGTCCTGTGTATAATCTACTATTCTTTTGATTCTTAACCCACCTGTTTCGCAGTCGGATTCTTTATTGACCAACATATCGAATATCATATTTGTTTGACCTTCATTTCTCCTATCCACCAGACGCGAATATGTGTTGGCTTCGTATTCGTATCGGGTATATCCACCGGTGGGGTACGTTATTTTCTCAAGCATTCCTACGCGGGCAAATGAAGCGTCCGGATCCCGTTGTGTACTTACAATTGTTTCATTCTCCAGATTGTCATAAACTGTTTTGGGAATAAAATCGGCCAATGTTGAGTTCGGTTTTCCGTTATAATATCCCCAATGATCACTTGAATGAGTTCCCATATATGGCATTCCGCATGCTTTGTTGTATTCCATCGTATACTTGCCTTCCCCCTGAACCTGTAGGGCGGACAGAAAAAAATCGTTTTGATAAAACAAAAAATCGAAAGAACATTTTTTTAGCGGGATGGTTTCTGAAGGAGTAAATGTGTTTATTTCTTTTAGTAATCTCAAGGAGTGCTTCAAAGGGCTTCCGCCATCGATATCATCTTGGTTGATGTAGTCAAATTTTATCTCTATCCCGTCTGCTATGTATATACGTCGTAAATAGCACATACTGATTTGGGGACGTTTCACCCATTCATCGTGATTAGGTCCGGTTGAAACTTCTCTGCCGCAATCTCCCGCATCGTTATAAACGATGTCTCCTGTGGGAAGCATATATTCGGCCAATGCATGGTGTGCTCCGGCATTGTGAGCAGAATAGGTGTCGTAATCAAAAAGGATGGTCCTCCCGTTTGGAGCTGTTACTTTGGTTAGCATCCAGGATACGGTGATTTCTTTGTGATCTATAGTTGCCATGTATTCTTTCGGTGTAAAAAGATACTCATATCCATCTCCTACGGAAATGCTGAAAGTATAGATGTCTCCCTTTATTTTAATATTCGTGCTGCTTATATTGGTATCATAAATGTGTGTCTTGTTTTTATATCCGAATATGAAGTTTCCTTCATACCCCATAAAACTGAAATGAAACTCATCCGGTTCAGGATCATATTTCTTTAAGTCGGGGGCAACAATCAGATAAGGCCGGTAGTCCTTTTTGTCTTGAGCATTTTTTACTTGGTCGAGATAATCAATCTTGTCGTATCCTAATTTATGCAAAAAGTAAAAACCGATTCCAAGGTCTTTGTCCATAAATTCGTCTACCTGTCCATGTACCTGTCGGGTAATGCATCCTCCGGCATTCAACCGCCAACCCAAGCCGAGAGGACCGCTTAATTGATTTACTTTATAGCCGTTATTGGAATAACTGATGTTAATGGGGAGTTTGAAGTCAGCATCCTCATAATGATAAAGGGCTATTTGCTGTGAAATAGTTCCTCTGCTGAGATCAACAGGATTGTTGCCATATTGCATCATACCAATGGCATTGGGTGATTCTACTTTTATGTTCCGCTTGTTGTAAGCGGAGAAATCATATTCACTGTCTTGTGCAGAAAGATGAATTTGCGTGTTTATTAGTAATAGTAAAAGTACGTATTTGAAATGATTATTGACCATGTTCTTTATTTTACTGTTTTTATACCATATATCTTTTCGTTTACTGTAATACGAAGTACCAGACTTTGAGGCCAAGAATTTTCAAGAAGAATTTTCTCATGATAAAGTCCTTTACTCAAATTTTCTTTAGGAAAATCGGTGAGCAAACGTCCTTGTGTGTCAAAAAGCATAAAACCTACTCGGGCGGACTGATTAAGCATAAATTCTACAAGTAGTTCATTCCCATTTGTGTTTATATTGTATGTCATAATGTCATTTTGATCGGTGAAATCGTTTCTATAATCTGATCGATATCTGTCCTGTTCTTCGCTAATCTCTTTCTCTTCCCTTTTTTGAGCATTTTCCGGATCATTTTTCAATTTATAATATTGTTCTGACGGTGTGTATAAAAATGCGGTGTTAAAATGCTTATCCGGTTTTGGGGAGCGATAAATCGTATTCTCCACAGTTTCGAATACGGGATATCGGTAGCCTTCTGCATACCAACGATAAGTGTCGGTTTGTATCCATGAACTATCTGTGGCGAGGTAATAGTCAATGCTGTCAATCGGCCATCGGTTTATGTTTGGTTGACAACTCGGAGAAGGATTGTCTATATGCTTTATGATTTTTTTTGTATGGTGAATTCTTAAAACAGAATTTAAAGTATCGCTTTCCGGAAGAATGAGGGTTCCATAAGCATCTGCATGTAATTCAACAACCCCTTGAGAAACGATAGTCAAGCGTTTGCAATAGCTGCCGGTGGCGTGGAAATAGTCTTTGGCTTGTTGCTGATAGCCAAATGGAAAAATAAGTTGTATCTCCGGTTTGAGGTAAGAAAGTTGAGTAGTGGCATTGGCATATCCTACTGAAAAAAGAGTATCTCCACTTAATAAATATTTATAGAGCGTACGATGCTCTTTTCCTGTTATTAAAGAATCCTTGATAGTCGAGTAAGTCAGTTCGTAATTCTCGTCTATCAGTTTCAGTTTACTGAAATCCCAAAGTACTCTTTCACCATCTCTACCCGGACTTTTATACTCCATTTGTTGTTTTACGATTCTGTCTCCGGAGCGCATTATATTCCTATCTTTATCCATTACCGGTTGTGCTATGACTATATAACAGAAAAGGAATACCGTTGAAAAGGTTAACAAATACTTCATGTTTTTGGGTTAGATATTTTATTATTAAAACATTTCTTATCTGTATGTTACTATCCTATAAGGAGAATATATAACAGTTATTAACTCTGTTGCGAGTGCGAAGATATTTTATTGGGGTTCTTGAAACTGATTTACGAATAATAACTACATGATGAAGATTATGTGTGAAATGATATTGCTTTTGTTGTGATTTAAGATATATGTATGTGCTGAAAAAAAAGATAAAGAGATTATTTGGAAATGAAAATCTGAGACATTTAGAAGGATCTGTAAAAGTCTGGTTATTAATGTACTATGTAATCGGTTAATTGCTCGTAGAGAATCGGCTCGTTCCTCTACGATGAACACTTCGATTCTCTACGAGCAACGGGGTTTTTCTCACCGATAAACAAGCAAAGTATTTATAAAATGAGACAACCTGCATAGATGTAAAAATGGAAACATTAATTAGGTGTAAAGAAAAAGGAGATAGGGTAAAGGGGCTTTTTCGTAAGTTGTTCCATAGCAAATTCGTATATTGTATAACGTTTCTTGTATATGTGGTTATCAGTAAAGAAACTTACCCGTACTAAAAAATAGTTAATGAAATAACAACCAAAGAACGGAGAAAATCACTTAGTGGTGGACCTCGTGTATAAAGATAACAAAAACCTTCTAACTGTAAAAAATAAAACGTGTTAGCAAAAAGAGGGCTTTTCTTTTTGCTAACACGTCTATGATAGAGCGGGCCACACTGGTCTTATAAATTCTCTATTTCTTCTACGGATAATCCGGTTCCCTGAACAATCATTTCTGTAGAAAGTCCCATCTTTTTTAAGTTACGGGCTACTTCGATCTGGTTTAGCTTTTTGCCTTCCTGCAATCCTTCCTGCAATCCTTCCGCACGTCCTTCCGCACGTCCTTCCGCACGTCCTTCCTGCAATCCTTCCAGTTTAGCTCCGTCCAGCACATCATTCTGAATCATGATAGCATTCAGATGTTCGTCATAGGCATGCCGTTCTTCCGCGGTCATATTATAATAAATGAGTTTCTGTCTGGCTTCTGCAAGTCCCGGTGCTACGGTGTCCGGCCGTATTCTTCCGGTTTTCAAGTATTCTATCCATTCTTCGAGTGGGGTGACAGCGGCTTTGTCGAATTCGTTTACGCGAATTAGAAAATATTCGGGAAATACTTCGGCGGGTAACTTGGTCACTATGGCATCCCTCTCTTTGGTGGTGACCAATAGCTGATCACCGGTATGTACACCTAAAAACGTGTTTTGCCCATGATACAGGTAATCTTCTCCCCTGCCAATATCAAAATAGAGAATGCTGACGGAATATATCTTCTTCACTTCATAATAGCGTTCTCCGAGTGAGATATGCTCGGTAATTGCTTTCGCCACTCCATAAAGGATGCGTTCGAGATAATACAATTCACGAGTGTTTTGTATTTCCACAATGATGATTTCTCCTTTGCTGTTCTTCGCCTTGATGTCTGCACGGTTGAACTTGTCATCAGCAGTCAGTTGATTGTTTTCACTTTCGAGGATTTCCACTATTTTCACCTCTTCATTCAGCAGTACCGTCAGCAGCCCTTCGAGTACCCCAAAATTGGCTTTCTGGCGCAACAGTCGTTTAATTGCCCAGTCAAATCGGATATAGCGGTCCATTGTTTCCATAATCATCGTTTTTTATGTATCACAAAGATAGGTTTTTCTATTCGAAGTAACGCAGAAGTTCGTGTGAAATGTTTCTGTGTGGGTATTATAATTTTTACTTCTTATGATTTTGATAGATTTCAATCAGGCTATTACAAATTTTTTGTAAGTCATAAAGGTGATTTTTATTGTTTGAATTATAATCAAGACCCATTTCATTCATAAGAACATTTTCCAAATATTCCATCAATTCTTGCCGATTTGGAAGCAAATGGAGAATCATAGGGATGTATCCTTTGTATTCGTCCGTTGCTATGTTTTCGCCAACTCCAATAGGATCCCATTTTGCTAAAATATGATTTATGTCTTCCGAAACTTTATCCATAAGCTATTTTCACATTCTATAAATTGCTTAACTATTATGCAGGCTTAGGTACAATTGTAGATATGTTATAAATTCACTCGATATTTAGTTCCATCCATTGATAAGGAGATTCCTTCTCTCTCATTCTCAGAAAGATTGGCAATGGTAGATTCTATCTCTTTGGTTCGTTGAATGATAGTAAAATCAATAGTCCTAAAAGAAAAACTTCCTTCTAAAAAATTAATTCTACAAGCGTATTCTTTAGTACCTTTGGACAAAACTGATATATTGTGAGGTACTTGTTCTGAAATTATTTCCATACTATCAATGATTAAAGTCGTATTCATGACGATGTCTATATTTACATCCCATACATTGGAAAATACAAAAGTGCATGGGGATATATGTAAACGATATGTTCCATTTTGTAGCTTCCATGAAACGATCCAATCTACATCCATCAATAATTTGTGGCTTTCAGAAAGGATTCCCCAAGCATAGACTTTACAGTCATGTAAATTCAATTCTTTGAAATCTAGATATTCACACATAGCTTTCTTTTTTAGATAATCCGTTTTGGGTGGTATTGGGTATACATCTTTTCTTTAATATAAGCATGAGGAGTTGGTATTATATAATCTTATGTAGTTCGAAATGTGTATTTTCAATACGGAAAACTCTTTCCATATTGTTATTGTCCAACACAAGAACATATTTAAACGGAGGTGCTACAGTGTAAAAACCTGCTCTAAATCCTACAAACTTTTCAAATGAAAAGATGGAATTATTAATTTTTTCATTTGTTAATAGATCTGTTCCGTGATGAATGAATACTGAAAGATAGTGAGTTGCGGCTATATTGATATCGGTTATTCTACTGCTTATACCATTAAAATCTGCTCCATCTCCATAAACTTCCAGGTATTCGTTTAATGGCAGAATTTTTCTCTCAACCAATAATTCCCAATTTGCCTGCATCCAATCATTTATTGAATCTTCATTTGATGTATAAGTTCTTTCCGATAACAATGGAATAACATAGTTCCAACTTGCATTTAAGAAATCGGAAAAAGATTTGATTATTTCGTTGGCATTCATGGGTATTGATTATTTAAATGAGCAATTGAGAATAAAAATTCATCAGTAGCGAGTGTCTTTTATCGAAACCGCCTACTTCTCGCTTTATTTTTTCGGTATTTGGTTTGAATATTCAACATCCTCAAAATGAGAAGGAATCATCTCCAATTTACTAAAATCAACTTTCCATATATCTAATTCGAAAAGTTCGTTATCTTTATCTAAATATAAAGAGGCTATTACTGGCACTCCATCAATATCTTTAAATTGGCATTCGCTAACTTGCACCCCAAAATGGCGTTCTTTGTTGAGCGTATTGTGTGGGAACAGTGTTAAACTCCCCATTTTTCCATCATGTAAAGGAGATACTAATAAATCATTTTTCCAATTAGAAGGAATCTTTATATTTGAACGCGAAATCAACTCTTCCAAAAGTTTTTCTTCTTGCAGGTTTAATTCTCTCATATGGTTTGATATTACGAATTTGTTTTATATTATATCTTGATTTACTGTATAAGCTAATATTTTTTTGTCTAAAAAGCGTCAATCAACATGTCTAAGATTTCACCTTCTTTTGTCAATTTGTAATGCCTGTCAAATCCTTTTCTTTGTAATTGCAAATTTGCCCAATCTCTTATTTGATCAGCTATATCATCATTAACTTCAATCAAATAGACATTCTCTTTTTTATCGATTCTCAATTTTAGCATTAAACAGGTATTGCCTTTTATGAAATTATCATATAAATAGTTCATCTGATTTTGATTCAATCTAATTCTCATTTTTTGCTTCTTAAAGTTATTTATTGTGTGAGTTGATGCTTCTGGTAATTCTTTACTTATCTCTATAAAAAAAATACCTTGGATTTTAATTATCTTCACTTTCTTGCCAAATATCCATAGGAACTCCATATTCCTCCAGTGCAACTTCTTTACACAAGGAGCTGTCGTCCTGTAAGTAATCCGCAATGCATTTGCCTTTTTGAAAAACATATAAATATACCCCTATTTCTGGAAAATCATTTTTGATTATAAATTTCATGTGATTATAAATAGCTTTCATATTTTCAATTTTGTTAAATTGGTTGATTAGGGACATATATGGGATGTTTTCTTGATTTTTATTGATGGTGTGTGCCGGGATGTTCCTTTATCGATTGTAACCATTTCAGATACATCTTTTCGGGCATTTTGCGATAACCTAACTGATGGATATGTGAATAAATATTTTCTGCTTTCCGATAATAATTTTCATTTTTTGTTTTCGTAAACATCTCGAATAATGTTTCTGCTTTAAGTAATAAAGCGTTAATATAATTAGGAAATGCTTCCAAGGTACGATTGCAGCATTGCAGTATGAATTCCGGTTCGTAGGTAGAAGTGAACTTATGCTTATAACCTTCAGCCAGATCCGTCATACAAATAGCAACTGTAGCTTTCAAAGAAAGTGTATCCATATAAATACCGTTTCGAATAGCGTCGGTATGGATATATCCGGAAGCTTTTATCCATACGTCAGTAGGAAATTGTCCCGAAGTCAGTTCCACATTATACCAACCGTCGGCTTGGTTGTGTAGTTTGATGTAAGCGTGATTGGGCGCTAATGCCAACCACGATTTCTCACCCAATTCTTCGGTCAGCAGTTTGTAGAATAGGGGTAATGAGTGACAATTCCCTTTACGTGTAACCATTAAAGTAGAGACAAACATGTTGCTCCATTCTTTTTTGCCTGCATAATCATCAAAATTATATTGGAAAGGTAAATGGTATAATAAGGTAGTGTCGGAAACGTGTACCGGAATTGTATCTGTCATCATCCGAAAGATAGCAGCATGAGTGTTAACTGAATGAAAATCAGTATGATTATAACTGATTAACTTATTTGTAGAGAGTGACTTGATAAAAGATGTGAATTGCTGTAAACTATTCTCGAATCTATAGTGGCTTAGATTACCGTCAAAGTAGGCATTTTCAGTTGTAAATATAGCTTCTTTCAAATTCAACTCTTTTTTGCCTGTTAACATTGAGTCTATCTTATTATAGCTGGTATAATAGAAATTGTCAACTTGTGCAAATGCTTTATTAACAATAAATAAAAAGCATATTAAAAATCCTGTTTTTGTCATTAAAGTTTGTTTTTAATAAATTCTCATAAATATTGGCTATATTGTAACTCAATATTCCGTTCCTTTATACTTTTGAACCCTTTTTCCCATCTGTATTCATCTGCAAATATCTCAGTTACAATGAAACAATCGCGCGAATATTCTTTGAATTCCGATTGTAATGTTTGGTTGTAAATTATCCCTTTTCAAAACGAGGGATAATTTATGGAATATCTATAATCTTTTATCAGTTCTAAAAGAACGAATGGACTTACTATCAATCCAATATATGATTTTTGATATTCTTTTTCTAATTTTCCTACATATTTCTGTTTTTCATTAATTCGCCACACCCACCATTCTGTAGAGACTGTTATAGGCTTTTCGCCAGGTTTTACTCCATAATCGTTTGTGCTTCTGAATAATATATGATTGGTTTCTCCAATATTCTTGTTATTACCAATTTTGTTCCAAAGGTTCATCTTTATACCTGCTTTTGTTGTACAATGTATATAAAAATCTATTTCACCGCTTACTATTTTTGATAAGTCAGGATTTGAATTTATTGGATATCGTTCCTTAAATACTCTAATAACATCACTATTTAGTTGTGTTAAATCATAAGCTATTAATTGAAAATATTTTTTAGTTTTCTCGTCTGTTTTTGCAGAGAAAACATCTCCTATTTTTGTATATATTCTTACCATAGTTTTGACCGTTTTTATAGAAATATACTAAATCTTTTATTTGGAAATAATTTTATTTGATCCCATATTGTCCCCAATATTTAGGCGCTATGGAATTGATTTTATTGAAAAGCAATCCTCCATTTTTTCCTAAACCATATTGATTTATTAAAGTTTGTTCCCAAATCCTTGCTTGAATTTGAGTTAAATTAGTAGCTCCTGAAACCACTTGATAATTCAATGTTGCTCTTGCAGTGTTTGAATTTAAATGCTCAGTGAATCTAACAGTAGGACTTCTCTATTCTAACCGGTATAATGGAAATGATCTTTGTCATCGATTTCAATAGGGTCTCATTTTGCTAAAATACGATTTATGTCTTCCGAAACTTTATCCATAAAAGATATTGTCGCACTCTATAATTTTTAGTAAATATTGGCAATATTATAATTCAATATCCCGTCCCTTTGTACTTTCGAACCCTTTTTTTCATCTATATTCATCTGCAAATATCTCAGTTACAATGAAACAATCGCACGAATATTCTTTGAATCCCGGTTGTAACATTCGGTCATTTATTATCTCTCTCACTTTATCTAATGAAGAAAAAAAAACGATAGACAATTCTTCATATCCTACACGGGTCGGATGCCTATAATCTAATTTGTAAAACTTGTCCATTAGTAATATATTGTTGTAAATCCTTCTTTCCAATTAGAGAAATCTATTTCTACATGATATAATTCAAAATTCTTTTTAGGAAATTTATTAAATCCTGGAAGATACCTCAATTCCTCAATAACTTGTCTGGCTTTCCTTGCTGTGGAAAATAATCCTATGAACTTTTCTTCATCTTTATTTGCTTGCTCATCTTCATAAACATGATACAAGGCATAATATACTTTTTTCATAATATGAAAATAATCATTGGTTCCAAACATATATCATGCCATCATGTCTAATAGAAACAATCCAAGAATAACTTTCATCAAATAGATCTATATCATCAACACTAGGAAACCAAATATCATAAAAATAAGTGGAAAAGTCATTAAATTTCATTTGATCTATGTTATCAAAACGAAACCAATTAATATATACTTTAAAAGTGACATCTTTATCTAAGTGTTGAAATATTTTTTTTATATTAAAATCTTGTTCGTTATTTGCATCGAAATTGTTGATGTAAATTTCATTTCTTCTTATCTCGTTAACTAATTTTAAATCGTTGTCTACTTGAAAATCAAAAAAGAATTTCTTTTTTATGACTTCGCATTCTCTAATAGTTAAATGTTTAAAAGAAGGAAATGGTTTATTATATTCCTGTTCGTATAATTTTATTTTAAAAGAATCCATAATATGTCATTTTATAATTATTGGTATAGCACCTTCTATTCCTCCATTTCCTCTTTTTCCTTTAGTGTAATCCCAGTAATTGATATGGGGTTGGGATTCTGGGGTGCCTTCTTGGGCATTAGGATGAGCTGGATCTAAACGATACCCTTTTTTACTATCTCCTCTTTGCGGGCTACCAAATTTTCCTTCACTTTTGGGTAAACTTTCTTCTGGAGATAAACCTATTATTTCCTTTGCTTTTTTTAAAGCGGCTTTCGTTTCGCTGATACTTTTTTTCCCTCTATTATATCCTGCATCTTGATTTTGTTTTCCATTAGCCATTAAAACGACACCTGTTCCTGCAGTGGTTGCACCTGCTTTAATCAATACGGCACCAGCACTAGCTACGGGTACCCCACCAATCGCTAAACTACCACCACTACCAACAGTAGCGGTAACTCCGACTGCTACTGCCCCAGTTCCGACAGCCATACCTGTGCCACCGGCTTTTATCATTCCTTCTCCAATTAATATGGATGCATTATCTATTCCTTGTAGTGCATCATTATAGTCGGAAGGGTCATTGGGAGTATAAGTATCTCTTAAAGTACCACTACCGGGAATAATGTTTGTGACAAGGCCTATTCCGTAACCAACAACAACATCCCAACCATCTTGACCATTCGGATCAATAAATCTAATAGGATTATTATTGCAATATGCGTACGGGCTAATCGAATAATACCTTTCTGCATGAGGATCAATCGAAATAAACCGGCTGACCGTTTGAATATCCATAACGGTATCTAAAGTATCAGATTCAGCCGGTCCTACTATTTTATTTGTTTTTGTATCAAACTTGACAGAACCAATTTCTATGATCCGATCCTTATCGTGAAATTCATCAAAACGTCCATTACTTAAAGTGGCCATTTTCGGCTTGTAGCCGTAAGTGGCAAAAGGGTTTTGTGCATATCCTGTCAGTAGCGTGAGCAGGAACAGTAGTAAGGTGCTAATTCGTTTCATACACATCTATTTTTTGATTTGGATGATTGGTGAAGGTTGGTTTTCCGGCAATGTTTTGGCTTTATCAACTTGTTTTAACCAATTATGATATATCTCGGCCGGCATTTCTTCATAGCCCAGACTGTCTATTTTCTCATAGGATTGAAGCATCTTTTTAAATAAATGGTGTGCCTGTGGATATTCCGGAAGCTGTTCTTTGGGAGGTCTGCCGCAAGCATCAATTACATATTGAGCTTGTACAGTGCAGATGTTTGCGTAATGTTGATAAGCCGTTAAATCAGAAGGAGAATAACGCAAAACTAAATTGCTGTTTTCTTCTATAAAATGATCATAGCCATAACGGGAAATATAATAAGCAGACAAGTCATTGAGCATATGGGCAATGGTCTGTTTCATAGTCCGTGGATTCAGATAAATACCTGTCTGGATAGCTTTGGATTTAATGAAACCGCTATTCATATAGAAATCATCTGTGACAACAGCACCTTGAGTTAGCTCTATATTATACCAACGGTTTTGCTTGTCTTGGAATTTTATAAAAGAGTGGCTCGGTGAAAAACACCAGAAAGCTTCTGTTTCCAACTCTTCGGCAAGAATCAAAAACAATAGAGGCATGGAATGGCACTGTCCTGTATTCTTGGCTAAAAGCTTTGATACCATATAATTACTGGTGTTAATATCTGCGCGATAATCTTCAAAATCATATTTCATCGGGTGATGAATGATTGTTTTTTCACTACCGGGCTCTTTGACTTCAATAACTTCCGACAGAATACGAAAGATCATCATTAACTTTGCTAACCCGTCATTCTTATCTAATTTTTCTTCCTGCATTTTCAGCAGACAAATGTGTTTTAGATTCTGAATGGCTGCATCAAACTCTTCATATTTCATTTTATTCCCGAAAAAAGCGTTTTCCGTCACGAATACGGCTCTTTTTAGACTCATCTCCTTTTTGCCTTCAAGCATTTCAAGTATCTCTTCACGGGCACTTTGAAAACATTCTGAACCGGGAGTTGGGGAAAAATCCGGTAAAGGGATTGAGTTGGATTTCATGTATTTCTGAATAGCATATTGGCGGTTGATGGCTGCTCTTCTACGTTCGTTTTCTTTTACCTCACGCATGATGGCCTCATTTTGCCTTTGAATCAAGGCGTCACGGGAAGATGATATGCCAGATGGCTTTTGGGGAGAAGTTTGGCGGAAGTTATCGAAACGACCTATTTCTGCCGGTTGAGGAATTGATATCACTGGAACTTGGGAAAACAAAGAACTTGCTCGGAGTATTGTGATTAATATTATGCTCCAATAAATTATTTTATGTAAAACTACCTTAATCATAGCATTTGTTTTAAGGATTTTTCAAAGGTAACTTTATTTACTTAAACTCCTGATGGCCGTTAACTTTTTTTGTATTTTAAATAAAGTCTATCGGTGGATTTATAGAAAAATGAATATGCTCTATGTAGTAGAGCATTCTACGGGTAATTGTTTTTTTGATATGAAACGACAAAAAGAATAAGATTACAATCAAAAAACAAACCGATACTTCGGTCGATTCTGCCTATTTTTGCGTCATCAATAATTCCATTAATCTTTTAAACTATCAAAAACACATGAAAAAGCAGTTTTGGTATTTTATATTTTTACTTTTCTATATCGGTACATTGCCTGTACAAGGCAAGATTACACTTCCCGCTATCTTATCGGACAATATGGTATTGCAACAAAAGGCTCAAGTTCGTTTTTGGGGAAAAGCGCGTCCGGGTGAGAAAGTTACGGTTTCTACCTCTTGGGATAAAAACATTTATACGGTGCAGACACCCACTGACGGACATTGGGAGGTGAAAATCAAGACTCCCGGTGTGATGGATAATCAGACGCTGACCGTAAAGGGAGAGAACACAATCACAATACATAATATATTAATAGGTGAAGTATGGCTTTGCACCGGACAGTCGAATATGGAATTTCCGGTAGCTCGTGATCCGAATGTAAAATGGAAGACAGGTATACTGAATGAAACGGAGGAGATGAAGGATGCCGATTATCCTTCCATCCGGCTTTTCCATGTGGAGCATCAACTGGCTCCTGAGGGAGAAAAAGAGGATTGCATCGGCCGATGGCTGGTTTGTACTCCGGAAAATGTGAAAGAATTTTCGGCTGTCGGCTTTATATTCGGTCGTAAACTTTATAAAGAATTGCAGATGCCGGTCGGACTGATTCAGTCCACTTGGGGAGGTACCCATGCCGAATCGTGGACAGAGAGGAGGGTGATGAAAGACAATCCTTTGTATGCCGATGTCATGGAAGAGTTTGCCCCGCAGAACGTGAAGCGTGAGAAAGACAAATGCAAAGTACCGGCCACGTTGTGGAACGGTATGATTGCCCCGATCAAAGGATATACCATTAAGGGAAATATCTGGTATCAGGGAGAGTCCAATTCAATCCGTCATGAAAAATATCAGAAGGTGTTCACTAATCTGATAAACAGTTGGCGGCAGGAATGGGGGCAGGCTGATATGCCCTTTTATTTCGTACAGATTGCACCGCACTACAAACAACCAGCAGGCATTCGTGAAGCACAATTGAAAACCTGGCAAAGCGGTTTGAAGAATATAGGTATGGTAGTAATAACAGATGCCGGTGATTCTACGGATATTCATCCGCGCAACAAGCGGGTGACAGGTGAACGCTTGGCTGCCTGGGCTTTGGCGAAACAATATGGTAAAAAAACAGCTTATTCGGGGCCGCTTTATAAGAGTATGAAAGTGAAAGACGGAAAAGTAACGTTGACTTTTGATTATGCGGAAGGCGGATTGCAAACTCCGGAAAATGCTCCGGTAAGAGGATTCTTTATCTCCGGAGCCGATGCCCGCTTTTATCCTGCTACGGCTGCCATTCAAGGCAGTAAACTGGAATTGTCAGCACCGGAGGTTCCCCAGCCGGTAGCAGTACGTTATGGCTATGGAAATTTCTTCCGGGTGAATCTTTATAATAAGGCGGGACTTCCGGCAGTCCCTTTCCGTACCGATCATTTTGCTCCCGATACTTATGCACGCTGGTTTGCCGATTCGGAGATGCGTCGTTTTCCGAAGGCGTATCAACTGGATCATGGGAGACGTCTGTTTTTCGGATATGCACAGGGAGTGGGCTGTTGTGCCATGCTCCGGATGTGGAGACAAACGGGTGAACGGCATTATTTTGATTATGTGGAAGCTTGGGTCGATTCATTGATCAATGAAAAAGGAGAAATCCATTTATATGATATGTCTACTTATAATCTGGACTTCATCAATTCGGGAAAAGTACTTTTCGATGTTTACCGCGAGACGGGAAACGATAAATATAAAAAGGCAATGGACGAGCTGATAAAACAATTGAAAAGACATCCGCGCACACTGGAGGGAGGATATTGGCACAAATTGATTTACCAGCACCAGATGTGGCTGGATGGTTTGTATATGGCTTCTCCTTTCATGGCACAGTATGGTGCGGAGTTCAATCGTCCGGAGTGGATCGATGAGGCGGTGAAGCAGTTCGCGCTTTGCCATAAACATACTTATGATGCCGGAACCGGCTTGTATCACCATGCTTGGGACGAGAGCAAAAGCCAGCGTTGGGCCAATCCGGAAACCGGACATTCTCCTAATTTCTGGGGGCGTAGTATCGGTTGGTGGTTTATGGCATTGGTCGATGCGTTGGATTATATTCCGGAAGAACATCCCGGACGTTCCGATATGATAAGCTGGATACAAGGCTTGGCGGATACTCTCCCTAAATATCAGGATAAGGCCGGTTTGTGGTATCAGGTGATTGACCAGCCTAAGCGTGAAGGGAACTTTCCGGAAGCATCCGTTACTTCACAATGCATGTATGCCTATGCAAAAGCTGTGAATAAAGGATATATCGATGCAAAATACAAAGCAGTTGCAGAGAAGGCCTTTAAAGGATTGAAAGATAAACTGCTGGTAGAAAATGCGGATGGTACACTGACGTTGACCCGTTGTTGCCAGGTAGGCGGCTTGGGCGGACATCCGTATCGTGACGGTAGTTTCGAATATTATATCGGAGAGAAAATGCGTGATAATGATGCAAAGGCTACCGGCCCTTTCATCATGGGATGCATTGAATTGAATAAATAGTACCGCACTTGGATGACGGATAAAAATAAAATAATGAACAGAAAGATAACGATCTTATTGGGAGGATTGCTGATGTGCGCTTCGATGGGGGCACAACAGGTGGACTGGCCGGAAATACAGACAGAAGCGAAACCTGCCGCACGCTGGTGGTGGATGGGAAGCGCCGTAGATAAAGAAAACTTAACCCGTAATCTGGACGCCTATGCGAAAGCAGGGATGGGAACGATGGAAATCACCCCTATTTATGGGGTCAAGGGGAATGAGGCAAATGAGATTCCATTTCTTTCGTCCCCTTGGATGGAGATGTTGCAATATACGGAGAGTGAAGCTGCCCGCCTGGGGATGCAGATTGATATGAACACTGGGACCGGATGGCCTTTTGGAGGCCCGGAAGTCGGGATAGAAGATGCTGCCGGTAAGCTTTTCATCACTGAATATGAATGGAAGGGCGGAGAGCCGTTTAAAGAAAAAATAGTGGTTGCCGATTCCAAACAACTGCCTTATGCAAAGTTGAGCCGGCTTATGGCTTATTCTGATAAAGGCCGGTGTATTGATGTGACGGATAAGGTGACAAAAGACGGCAGACTGCAATGGAAAGCACCGAAGGGTAATTGGAAACTGATTGCTGCTTTTTGTGGGAAAACTTTCCAGAAAGTGAAACGGGCGGCCCCCGGCGGTGAGGGATACGTGATGGATCATTTGTCCGCCCGTGCCGTGAAGAATTATCTGGAGCGTTTCGAGCGTGCTTTCGAGTCGTCGAAAACGCCCTATCCGCATAATTTCTTCAATGATTCTTATGAGGTATATAAGGCGGATTGGACGGAGAATCTTTTTGATGAGTTCGCCATTCGTCGCGGCTATAAATTGGAAGAACATCTTCCGGAATTCCTGTCAGAGAAACGGACGGATACGGTTGCCCGTATCATCTCTGATTACCGGGAAACGATGGCGGAATTGTTATTGGAGAATTTTACCCGGCAATGGACGGAGTGGGCGCATTCACATGGCTCTAAAACCCGTAATCAGGCACATGGATCGCCCGGTAATCTGATTGATCTATATGCCACGGTGGATGTTCCCGAATGTGAAGGGTTCGGGCTTTCCGATTTTAATATCCGGGGATTGCGTAAGGATTCGTTGACACGCCCCAACGATTCGGATCTGTCCATGTTGAAATATGCATCTTCGGCTGCTCATATAGCCGGCAAACCCTATACGACTTCCGAAACCTTTACTTGGCTGACGGAGCATTTCCGGACTTCACTTTCGCAGTGTAAGCCGGATATCGACCTGATGTTTATCTCGGGCGTGAATCATACGTATTTTCATGGCACCACTTATTCGCCTGTTGAGGCTGCATGGCCGGGATGGAAATTCTATGCTGCTGTCGATATGAGCCCTACGAATAGTATTTGGCGTGATGCACCGGCATTTTTTGATTACATAGCCCGTTGCCAGAGCTTTTTGCAGATGGGAAAACCGGATAATGATTTTCTGATCTATCTGCCTGTTTATGATATGTGGCAGGAGCAGGACGGACGTCTGCTGATGTTTGACATTCATAAGATGGCGAAGCGTGCTCCCCGTTTTATCGATGCGGTGCATCGGATCAATGATGCGGGATATGATTTGGATTATATTTCCGATAATTTTATACGCAGCCTTACTTGTGTCAATGGAAGGCTGGTCACTTCTGGGGGGACGGCTTATCGCGCGTTGCTTATTCCCGGTGCCCGTTTAATGCCGGACGATGTACTTGCTAAACTATGGAGTCTGGCAGATGAAGGGGCAACGATTGTGTTTTTGGAGCAATTCCCGCAGGATGTGCCCGGATATGCCCGGTTGGAGACACGCCGTGCAGCTTTCCGGAAGTTGATGGAACAGAAAGATAAGGTGCGTAAAGGACGTATTATATTCGGTACGGACTATAAGCGTACATTGGCAGAAACTGGAGTTTTGCCGGAAGCGATGAAAACGGAAAACGGATTAAGCTGTATTCGGCGTGTCAATGAAGAAGGTAATCATTATTTTATTTCTGCATTGAAGGCGGAGGATACGGAAGGATGGATTCCTTTAGGGGTGCAGGCAGAGTCTGCTATGATTTATAATCCGGTGAATGGTGAAAGTGGCAAGGCGGCTGTTCGTCAGGCCGACGGGCGTACGGAGGTGTATTTGCAACTGGCTTCGGGAGAGTCTTTGCTTTTGAAGACTTTTGCCGGGAGTGATATACAAGCTTCTGCATGGAATTACTGGCATCCGGCATCCGAAGGAGAAAAAGTACCGGATCGATGGGGATTCCACTTTGTGGAAAGTATACCGGTTGTGACCGCTGCTCCCGATTCTGTAGAATTGGATTCGTGGACGGAACTGTCGGCAAATGAAGTGAAAAACACAATGGGAACTGCATGTTATTCCCTTAAATTTCATCTTGACGATTCTGCGATTTCCGAATGGATGCTCGATTTGGGGGATGTGCGTGAAAGTGCCCGTATCCGCGTCAATGGGAAAGAGGCTGCTGTTTTGTGGTCGGTTCCTTATCGTTGCCTGATTGGCAGATATTTGCATCCGGGTGAAAATATATTGGAAGTGGAAGTTACTAATTTACCGGCCAATCGTATTGCCGATATGGATAGGAGGCAGATACCTTGGCGCATTTTTAAGGATGCCAACATAGTCAGTCTTCAGTATAAGAAGTCCGGGTATGAGAATTGGCAGCCCGTGCCGAGCGGGTTGTTAGGTCCGGTAAAATTGATTCCGATGAAAGAAGTACGTTTTTAATATTTTATCATGAACAGACGAATTGCTTTTGTGCTCTGCATTTCTTTTGCAGTGGCTACTCTTTTTGCGCAAGATCCTCGCGAAAGACAATATATGTACGAGATACTGGATCCCCGGCATGAAGCCAAACCATTGGTGGAAGGGTTTGCCATAGAACGGGTTACGGAACGGTTGAACCGTGGATTGTATGCAGTGCCTTCTCAGGACGGGAAGGGTGTTTACCTAAGTTGGCGGTTGCTGAATACGGATGCGCCTGCTACTGCTTTTCATGTATATCGTGAAGCAAATGGCAAAACTTGCCGTTTGACGAATAAGCCCATACTGCGTACTTGTGATTTTGTAGACAACGCACCTGTGAAGGGAGTAGCTTCCTATTGGGTGGTGCCTGTGTTGAAAGGGCAGAACCCCGTTGCATCCGAAAAAATAGAAGTAGAGGCCGGGAAGAGTAAGAACTATACTTCCATTCGCTTGAAAGATAATGCCAAAGCAGGTAAGATTGCTTTGGCCGACTTGAATGGTGATGGCATTTACGATTATATCATCCGTACTCCCGAAACCAATGTAGATCCGGGCATGCCGGGAGATACTACCGGTAAGACATATAAAATTTCGGCTTATTTGAGCGACGGTACATGGCTTTGGACGTATGATATGGGACCGGGCATCGAGCCGGGTATTTGGTATTCGCCTTTTATCGTTTATGATTTCAATGGGGATGGTAAAGCGGAAGTTGCGGTGAAGACGGCCGGTGATGATTATGTGAAGAATGAAAAAAGCCGTGTTTGTGGTGGAAGTGAATACTTGTCCGTATTGGATGGGATGACGGGGAAAGAGATAGACCGGGTGGACTGGCCGGAACGGAATGACCGGTACGGAAATCTTATTCGCCAGAATAGGAATCAGATGGGAATGGCTTATCTGGATGGGAAAACACCTTGTATTCTTGCAGCTCGTGGCACTTATAAACTGATGGTGGTGGATGCCTGGCAGTTGAAAGAGGGGAAGCTGCAACGGATGTGGCGTTGGGATGGTGATGAAGAAAATCCCGTAGTACGTAGTATGGGGGCACATAGCATGGTGACCGGAGATGTGGACGGCGATGGTCGGGATGAGATATTGTTGGGGTCTTGTATGCTTGATGATAACGGGACTTTGTTATGGTCGTCCGGGTTGGGACATAGCGATAAGGCTTATTTGTGTAAGCTACGTCCTGATGAGGAAGACTTACAGGTGTTTATGGTGAGCGAACCCAAGAAAGAAGACGGTCGCGGAGTATCTGTGGTGAATGCTCGTACCGGACAGCTGATATGGGGAATCGGACATGCTACCTATCATGTGGGGGATGGCATGGTGGCGGATTTTGATCCGGAACATCCCGGTTTGGAATGTTTTGCCAGTGAAGACCGTAAAGGTGGAAGTACGGATAAATATCTGTTAACTTCGGATGGAAAGAAATTGAATACAACGAATGCGGAAGTGCCAGGATGCCGGAATTGGATTTGGTGGGATGCCGATCTGCTCCGTGAAACATTCCGGGGGGATAATAACCGTTGGGGAGCCGGTTCTTCTTCGAACGGCAGAAAACAAAGCATCTGGAAATGGAAAGGAGAGACGCTGACAGAAGGGATCGAAGGGGACATTTTGATGATAGCCGATATGGAGGGCGATTGGCGGGAGGAGTTGATAACTGCGCTTCCCGGAGAATTGCGTATTTATCATACTTGTATTCCGGCAAAAGACCGTCGGGTAACATTGATGCAGGACGCACTTTATCGGAGTTATATTACACATCGGAGCATGGGGTATCCGCAATCGCCGGTACCTTCTTATTATCTTGGAGAATGATTGAGAGCCCCTAAGGGCAATTTTATAAGATCAAAATTGTTTCTAAGTCACATAATATAAAAAAGTCGAATGAAGAGAATTTCAATTGTTTTGTTTCTTTGTGTGTGGGCGGTATTGTCGTCTTGGGCGCAAACTTATAAATATGAAGAAATATACACGAATCTCCCCTTTGCAATGCCAAAGGTGGAAGCACCCCGATTTCCCGATTTGAAGGTGTCGCTGCCGGATTTTGGTGCTGTCGGCAATGGAGTGGAGCTCTGTACCGAAGCTTTTGAAAAGGCTATCGAAACATTATCGTCTCGCGGAGGCGGACACTTGATTGTGCCGGCAGGTATCTGGCTGACCGGTCCTATTGTGCTGAAAAGTAATATCGATCTTCACATAGAGAAAGGGGCCGTAGTGCTTTTCTCGCCGGATGTGGAGCTTTATCCGTTGGTTGAAACTGTTTTTGAAGGATTGGATACCCGCAGGTGTCAATCTCCTGTTTCGGGACGTAACCTGACGAATGTAGCTATCACCGGACAAGGGGCCATTGACGGGAATGGACACTTTTGGCGTCCTTTGAAACGGGAAAAAGTAACGGAAAGTGTTTGGAAACAGACGATAGCCCGAGGGGGAGTATACAAACGGCCCACTTATTGGTTCCCTTATCCGCAGACACTGAAAGGAGATACGATCAGCAATATGAATGTACCTCAGAACTTGACGACGGAGGAAGAATGGCAGAGCGTGCGTCATTTTCTTCGGCCGGTGATGGTGAGCTTGATAGAGTGTAAGAATGTATGGCTGCAGGGGGTTATCTTTCAGAATTCTCCGGCGTGGAATCTGCATCCGTTGATGTGTGAAAATGTACTGATTGAAGAAGTGCAGGTGCGTAATCCGAGCTATGCGCAAAATGGTGACGGCTTGGATTTGGAATCTTGTAAGAATGCCTTGATTGTAAACTCTACTTTCGATGTGGGGGATGACGGGATTTGCTTGAAGAGTGGAAAGGATGAGGATGGACGCCGTCGTGCCCGCTCTTGTGAAAATGTGGTGGTAGACGGATGCACGGTGTTTAAAGGACATGGCGGATTCGTGGTAGGCAGTGAGATGAGTGGCGGAGTACGTAATGTGTCTGTGAGTAATTGCCAGTTTTTAGGTACTGATGTAGGGCTTCGTTTCAAGAGTAAGCGTGGACGGGGTGGAATTGTTGAAAACATCTGGGTACGCAACGTTTCCATGATGGATATTCCTACGGAACCTGTTACTTTCAACTTGTATTATGGAGGTAAGTCGGCTGTTGAAGTGTTGGAAAGTGGTGAGAAAGTACCGTTGAAGGTAGATCCTCTGCCAGTGGATGAAACGACTCCTTGTTTCCGGAATATCCATATTTCGAATCTGGTATGTTCTAATGCCCGGAGGGCGCTTTTCTTCAATGGCATCCCGGAAATGCCGATCGATGGCATTACGCTTGAGAACTTGGATATTACTTCCCAAATAGGAGCCGAATTCGTATATAGCCGGAATATAACATTGAAGAATGTGACGATTCACCATGAAAAGGGAGAAAAGTTGATAACCCGCTTTTGTGAAGGAGTGAATCAAATTGTCAAATAAGACATCCTTTGTGTCAAAACGTACAGCGTGAATAGGGTACAAATCCTTTATTTTTGCGTCATTATAGAAAGAATAGGCTCAACATTATATAGGACATGATAAGAAATTGTTTTTTTGCGGTTGATTTGGGAGCTACCAGTGGCCGTACGATATTAGGCTCTTTCTCTGAGGGCGGATTAGAATTGGAAGAAGTGAATCGTTTTCCCAACCACCTCATAGAGGTTGGAGGACACTTTTATTGGGATATTTATGCACTTTATCAGTATGTTATAGAGGGGTTGAAGTTGGTTGCGGGCAAGCAAGATGTGAAGATCGTTTCTATCGGTATCGATACTTGGGGAGTCGATTTTGTTTGTGTCGGAAAGGATGGGCATTTGTTGCGCCAGCCGTATGCTTATCGCGATCCCCAAACAAACGGGGCGCCGGAAGCGCTATTTTCGCGCATTCCCCGTAGTAAGGTGTATAAGTTAACGGGCATTCAGATAATGAATTTTAATTCGTTGTTCCAGTTGGATACCTTGCGACGCAATAATGACAGTGCGCTGGCTGCGGTAGATAAAATTTTGTTTATTCCGGATGCTTTGAGCTATATGCTGACAGGAGAGATGGTAACGGAATATACGATTGCCAGTACGGCACAATTGGTAAATGCACAAACCCGCAAATTGGAACCGGAATTATTGAAAGCGGTCGGTTTGACGGAAGAGCATTTCGGACGTTTTGTGTATCCGGGAGAGAAAGTCGGAACATTGACAAAAGAAATACAAAAAATAACCGGATTGGGAGCTGTTCCTGTAATTGCTGTAGCCGGACATGATACCGGATCGGCAGTGGCTGCCGTCCCGGCATTAAATCCGAATTTTGCTTATTTAAGTAGTGGGACATGGTCGTTGATGGGGATAGAAACCGATGCGCCGGCTATTACCGAAGAAACGGAGAAGTTGAATTTTACGAATGAAGGGGGAGTGGCCGGAACGATCCGTTTGCTGAAAAATATTTGTGGAATGTGGTTGCTGGAACGCTGCCGTGCCGGATGGGGAGAGACTTCGTATCCGGAATTGATCGCTGAAGCCGAAACGGCGGAGCCTTTCCGTAGCCTTATCAATCCGGATAATGCACTTTTTGCGAATCCCGATGATATGGAAAATGCCATCCGTAAATATTGTATGGATACGAATCAGCCGGTTCCGGAAACTCGTGGGCAGATTGTACGTTGTATTTTTGAAAGTCTGGCACTGCGTTATCGCCAGGTATTGGATGATCTGCGCGGATTAGCTTCTCAGCCGATAGAAACACTTCATGTGATAGGCGGGGGAAGCCGCAATGAATTGCTTAATCAGTTTACGGCGAATGCGGTAGGTATTCCGGTAGTAGCCGGACCGTCAGAAGCGACTGCTCTCGGCAACGTCATGATGCAGGCTATGGCGATAGGTGAAGCTGCCGATGTGCCGGGAATGAGAAAGCTCATTCATAATTCTATTCCTTTGAAAACTTACCAACCCCAAAATATGGAAAATTGGGGACAAGCTTATATACACTTTAAAAATATAGTATCATGAAAGAAGAACTGATTAAGAAGGCTTACGAGATAGCGGTTGAACGTTATGCGGCTGTAGGTGTCGATGCTAATAAGGCATTGGAAGATTTGCAAAAGATTTCTCTATCTTTGCATTGTTGGCAAGCAGATGATGTAACGGGATTCGAATCGAGTGGTTCGCTGACCGGAGGAATTCAGGCTACCGGTAATTATCCGGGAAAAGCTCGTAATATAGAAGAATTGAGACAGGATATATTGAAAGCTGCTTCTTATATTCCCGGAACTCACCGTTTGAACCTGCATGAAATTTATGGTGATTTCGGTGGTCAGTTTGTCGATCGTGATCAGGTAGAACCGAAACATTTTGAGAGTTGGATACAATGGGGAGCGGAACATGGTATGAAGTTGGACTTTAATTCTACTTCTTTCTCTCATCCGAAAAGTGGAAACCTTTCATTGTCGAATCCGGATAAAGGTATTCGTGATTTTTGGATCGAGCATACCAAGCGTTGTCGTGCAATTGCCGAAGAGATGGGTAAGCGCCAGGGCGATCTTTGTATCATGAATTTATGGGTACACGACGGGAGCAAGGATATCACGGTGAATCGTCTGCTTTATCGCGAACTGCTGAAAGATTCTTTGGATCAGATCTTTGCTGTTGAATATAAGAATATGAAAGATTGTATCGAATCGAAAGTGTTCGGTATCGGTCTGGAAAGTTATACGGTAGGTTCAAATGATTTCTATATTGGATATGGTGCAAGCCGTAATAAAATAGTGACACTTGATACCGGCCATTTCCATCCTACCGAAAGTGTAGCTGATAAGATATCTTCGCTGTTGCTTTATACTCCGGAAATCATGTTGCACGTTAGCCGCCCGATCCGTTGGGATAGTGACCATGTGACTATCATGAATGATGAAACGCTGGATCTGGCAAAAGAAGTAGTGCGTTGTAATGCTCTCGACCGTGTACATGTCGGTTTGGATTATTTTGATGCCAGCATTAACCGTATCGGTGCTTATGTGATTGGTAGCCGTGCTACGCAGAAATGTTTCTTGCAAGGATTACTGGAACCGATTGCCAAGTTGCGTGAATATGAAGCCAATGATCAGTTGTTCGAACGTCTGGCTCTGCTCGAAGAGGCTAAATCGCTTCCGTGGAATGCTGTGTGGGATATGTTCTGTTTGAAGAATAATGTTCCGGTTGGCGAGGAATTTATTGCAGAGATAGAAAAATACGAAACAGAGGTAACTTCGAAAAGAGAATAAGAATAGTGGTTAGTGATGAAAGTAGCATTTCCAATCACTACTTTCATCACCTGTCGCTAATCATTTATCACTAATCACTTATCACTAAATACATGAATACACTGATAGGCCTTATTATTATAGCCATTGGCAGTTTTGGGCAGAGTAGCTCATATGTACCTATTAATAAAGTAAAAAACTGGTCATGGGAAAGTTTTTGGTTGGTACAAGGGATTTTTGCATGGCTCGTGTTTCCTTTGTTGGGTGCTTTGTTGGCTGTGCCGGCCGAGAGTAGCCTGATGGATTTGTGGAGCTCCGGTGGTGCTGTACCTGCTATGGTATATGGAGTACTATGGGGAGTCGGAGGGCTAACGTTCGGACTCAGTATGCGCTATCTTGGCGTAGCTTTAGGACAAAGTATTGCTTTGGGTACCTGTGCCGGTTTCGGTACGCTCTTTCCTGCTATCTTTGCCGGAAAAGATTTGTTTCATGGCGATGGTTTGATGTTGCTTATCGGTGTGTGTATCACTTTAGCTGGCATTGCGATTATCGGTTATGCCGGAAGTTTGCGTTCCAAAAATATGACTGAGGAGGAGAAGAAAGCGGCTGTTAAAGATTTTGCATTGACAAAAGGATTACTGGTTGCTTTGTTGGCAGGTGTGATGAGTGCTTGTTTTGCTCTTGGGTTGGATGCCGGTACACCTATTAAGGAAGCAGCTCTTGCTAACGGAGTAGAGGCTTTGTATGCTGGTCTTCCGGTTATATTTTTAGTAACTTTGGGGGGATTTTTCACCAATGCAGTGTATTGTATACAACAGAATATTAAGAATAAGACCGGTAAGGAATATTTTTCTGTTAAGAGTGGGCAACTGGTTAATAATCTGCTGTTTTGTGCCCTTGCCGGGGTACTTTGGTATTCACAGTTCTTCGGCTTGGAAATGGGGAAAAGTTTCCTGACGGAAAGCCCTGTTCTATTGGCGTTTTCATGGAGTATTCTGATGTCGCTGAATGTTACTTTCAGTAATGTTTGGGGTATTCTTTTGAAAGAATGGAAAGGGGTAAGCAATTCGACAATCGGTGTTTTGATTCTCGGGTTAATTGTTCTTATTTCTTCCATTATAGTAGTGGCGATGGCACAAGCATAAATAATAAATTAGGCAATTGGACGATTTCTGACCGTTTATAATTGAAAATACCGGTTAGTAGTTGTTCTTTGGTCTGTATATAAAAACAATCTTTAATTGAGCAGGTAGAAACTTTAAGGAGGAAAATATTTTAAGCAGGCTCTTATTTTAATCGTAAATAGAAAATCGTTAACGTACTTATGGCATAAAGATCAAATAATGGTCATGACCACAGGGAATAAATCGTAGATAAAAAGATGAAATCAATTTTGGAAAATCGTCCGGCTCTTACTAATGAAGTAAATAAGGCTGCCGAAGTAGCCGGATATCTTTGGCAAAAAGGCTGGGCCGAACGTAATGGTGGCAATATCGTTGTGAATATTACAGAGTTTGTAGATGATGAAATACGCAATTTGGCTCCTATTAGTGAAGTAAAATCTATTGGTACCGTATTACCTTATCTGAAAGGTTGTTATTTCTATTGCAAGGGAACTAATAAACGTATGCGTGATTTGGCGCGTTGGCCGATGGAACATGGTTCCATTATTCGTATTCTCGATGATTGTGCAAATTACGTTATCATTGCCGACCACCCGGTATTGCCTACTTCCGAGTTACCGTCGCATTTGTGTATGCACAATTATCTTATTAGTAAGGGCTCTACCTATAAAGCATCTTTGCACACACATCCCATTGAATTGATCGCTATGACGCATCACAAACCTTTTTTGGAAAAAGATGTATTGACTAATCTGCTTTGGAGTATGATACCCGAAACGAAGGCCTTTTGTCCGCGTGGTTTGGGGATTATTCCTTATGCATTGCCCAGTTCTGTAGCATTGGCGGAAGCCACCATTAAAGAACTCAATGATTATGATGTGGTTATGTGGGAAAAACACGGTGCTTGTGCTGTTGGTGAGGATATCATGGATGCTTTCGACCAGATTGATGTGTTGAGCAAATCTGCACAGATTTATATCAATGCGCGTAATATGGGTTTCATTCCGGATGGTATGTCTCAAGAACAAATGCATGAAATGACAGTCGCTTTTAATCTGCCTAAATAATCATAAAAAGAATCTATTAATCCATGAAACGAATCTTTATATCTTGTGCTCTTTTCTTGTGTACTATTTCTCTTTCCGCTCAGACTAAAATGACGGCAAAAGAGGCTGCATTGAAAATTGCCGACCGAATATTAGATAGTACTACATACGAATTCAAGAACACCAAGACGGGAGAAGTTTATAAATCGGTGAAAAAACTTCCTCTGTCAATGGATGTAAAAGTGGCTTGTAAGTATAACAACTGGCATTACACAAATGGGGTAACCAACATTGCATTGATGGAATTGGCTGATAAGGTAGGTGATAAGAAGTATGACAAGTATGTCCTGAAGAACATGAACTTCGTGTTTAATGAAGGTAACCTTGATTTCTTTCGTCGCCAATACGATCAGGCATTTAAGGATGGTGGCTGGAATGCGGTTCGTAAACTTAGCTGGCATATGATTTTTCGTGGTAAGCGTCTGGATGACAATGGACCGATGGGGGCCAGTTTGATAGAACTACAGATGCGGCATCCTAATGAAGCATTTTTGAGCTATGTAAATGAAACTGCCGACCATTTGAATTATGCCGAGCCCCGTCTTGTGGATGGAACGATTGCCCGGCTTTGGCCACATGTCAATACAATTTGGGCGGATGATGCTTTTATGGCTATCTCTTTCCTTGCTCGTATGGGGAAGATGACCGGTGATGAGAAATATTTTAATGATGCCGCCAATCAGGTATTGAATTATACCCGTTACTTGTGGTGTCCGGAAAAGAATATCTATTATCATTGCTATCACACCGATACAAAAGAACATGGGGTGGCTCACTGGAGTCGTGCGAACGGTTGGGTGTTTATGGCACAAGCCGATTTATTAAGTGTAATGCCTGAGGATCATCCGATGCGTGATGCGGTGATTGAAAATTTTCGTCGTCAGGCGAGTGGAGTAGCCCGATATCAGGGAAAAAATGGCTTGTGGCATCAACTGTTGGATAAAGAAGATTCTTATGAGGAAATTACCGGAACAGCCATGTTTGTTTTCGGTATTGCTCGTGGAGTTAAAGAAGGTTGGTTGCATCCTGATTTTATTTATGTAGCGGAACAAGGTTTGAAGGGTATGATGAAGAAGATTACCGATAATGGTGATGTTACTGCTATTTGTGTTGGTACCGGTATTATGCCTTCTGTGGCTTATTATTATAATCGTCCTACTCAAGAAAATGACCCGATGGGAGAAGGCCCTGTCCTCCGCGCATTAATAGAGATGATAGATGCGCCTAAGTATACGGAAATAAAAGCTGAAGAGCAATACGATAAGATTGTGTTGAAGAAATGATGGAATAGGAGAAACTTTACTGTTTTTTCGTTAATTTTATTTTGGATAAAGATGGGTGGTTGGAAAAATATTTCCGATTGCCCATTTTGAGTTTTAAAGATATTTTATGCGGTTGTAAAATGGAGTTAGTTATCGCATAGGTTTTTCTTATTTGTTTTTTGGGGAAAGTATTTCTCTGTTTGTCTGTTGTTTTAGTAATATGATATTGAATGATAATGGTGTTTGTTTTTTGGGGTGTAAAAATATTTTAGCCCATCGGCTTTGCTATGCGGAATTTTTTTATAAATTGCCTCCGTTTATTACTATATTATATGTTCTCATCATCTATTTGGGCCGGGAATTTGATTGATATTGATTGCAAGGTCCAATCGGTTTATGGATACAGAGCGGATGGAACACCCGGACGTGTTGTTGTGATAAATTTGAAGGGTGAGTGTCTGAAAGGTAACTGTCTGGTTGATGTTGCTGCAAAAGGTTACAGGGAAAAAAGTAATTTTGTATTGGATGCGAAAGATTCTACTCGTATCGAACTTTTATTACCTTCAGAACTTCCTGTGGGGAAAAAAGCGGAAGTTGCTTTTACATTTACTTATGCGGGTGAAAAGTACAAGAGAAAATTAACCATTGATCCTATGTGATATTGGTTATACGAATACGCATAAAAATGTAGAACGGCTTCATAAAAATAACATAATAGAAGGGATCAAGTTGGCAGAAAAAACAAAGGATTTTCTATCGGGAGCACGGTTTGTGTGGAATCCGGAAGTTAGTTGGCCACTTGAACGTTTATGGGAATCTAATCCGGAAAAGAGGGAAGGTCTTATTGATGCAATCAAAAAAGGACAACTAAGTATAGATGCCAGTTATCTGAATTTAAATACAAGTATTTGCTCAGATGAAGAACTGTTTCATGTCTTTAAATTTACGCGTAATATACAAAAAATGAGTGGAGTACCATCCGATGTTTTTCAGCAGTTTGATATTCCGGGTATCTCTTGGGGGCTTATTCTGGTTATGGCACAGGAAGGCAATAAAATATGTGATATCGTGGCCTAATACGGACCGGGCAGGGAATACACATACGCATGAAATCGATGGCAGACCTTTTTGGTGGGTTGGGCCCGATGGTGAATCTAAGGTCTTATTTCTGCAACCCGGATGTTATGCAAATAGTGGGAGTATGCAGAAGGGTTGGACGACCGGACGACCTTGGTTTGGACAGCGTGATCCGGAGAAGGTACCTTTGACTATTAAGACAGGAAATGCCAATGTTGATTTTACGAATAAGTTGGTTGAACTTGAAAATAGTGACTATCCTTATGACTTTACTGTACTTTCCTGGACTTTGTGGGATAATAGTCCACTGGATGCTGATGTGCCTTTTGCTGTAAAAGCTTGGAATGAAAAATATGCTTATCCTAAAGTAATTATTAGTGGTGGGTATGAAATTATGTCGATGATAGAAGAAAAATATGGGAAACAGTTACCGGTAGTGACCGGAGATTATACGGAGTATTGGACAGATGGCATCGGGACGGCTGCCGGACTAACATCAAAGAATAGGACAGCAAAAGAACGACTGGTGCAAGCAGAAACTGTTTGGTCGTTGTTGGCGGATGGCAAGAAGGCTTCTCGATTTGACGAAGGTTGGAGATATATACTTTTAGGTTCTGAACATACATGGTGTTTTGAGAATCCTACTGAACCCTATTTTCAAGATGCGATCTGGAAAGTCAAACAATCCTATTTTCACGAAGCCGAGAACAGGTCTCAGGATATGATGGCAGAGTCATTGGCCCCCATTACTGATAAATCGGATGGTGCATTGGGGCCTAAAGAGGGTCCTTCTAATGGCGGCATTGCAGTTATTAATACGCATACTTGGATGCATGATGGAATTATCGCTTTGTCGAAGGCAGAGAACCTGAAAGGAAATAAAGTGTTGGATTCCAATGGTGAAGAGGTACTTTCCCAACGCTTGTCGACAGATGAGTTGCTATTTCTTGCAACAGGTGTTCCGGCTCTAAGTTCTTGTCATTACCGGGTGGTTGAAGGTGATTGTTTACTTACAGGAGATTGCAAAGTAGATAGTGGGAGTTTAGAGAATGAATTTTTAAAGCTTCACATTGATTCAAAGACAGGTAAAATTGGTTTCGTTGATAAAAAAACGGTTATGATTATGTGGGCAATGATGGAGCTGATACTTTCACTTGGCTTCCTGCGAATGAAAACCAACCCTTGGCAGATATGGTAACAAATATTTCAGTAATAGAAAAAGGACCGTTAGCCGTAGAATTACGTGTGGTCTCCAAGGCTAAAGGATGCCGTAACATCTCTCGTTCTGTTCGATTATTGGCTAACCAGCCATGGGCAGAGATAACAAATGTAGTGGATAAACTACCTTTGACCGAAAAAGACGGTATACATTTTGGTTTTAACTTTAATATTCCCGGTTCTAAAACCCGTGTCGACATTCCTTGGGGAATTATGGAAGTGGAAAAAGATCAATGAGTACAAGGAAACAGAAATTGGCTTGTGCTACAACGATGGTTGGATATTTCCAATGAAACACACGGTGTTACTTGGTGTGCTTTGGATGCCCCTCTGTTTGAATATGGTGACAGGCATGCCAATATTTCGATGGGGTGGGGTGGACAAGGTAATTGGGTAACTAAGTTGGAACCCAGTTCTACGATCTATTCGTGGGTGACGAACAACCATTGGCATACGAATTTTCCATTAACTCAAGATGGTCCTGTAACGTTTAGATATCGTATTTTACCTCATGAAGAATATGATGTAGCAAAAGCAAACCGTTTTGGCTTAGAACAATCTCAACCTTTAGTTTATGTAACAGCGGATAAAGATCCATGTGTGCAACCTCTGCTTGCAATTGATAATCCGAAGGTTTATCCGACAATACTTAAATCTTTGGACAAAGATCGTGTATTGATTGTTCGTCTTCGTTCTTTATCTGACGGAGAAGAAAATGTGAAATTATTATTTCCACATAAGAATTCTAAGAGAATCTCTCTTTGTAGACCGGGAGAGGTTAATAGTGAAAAGATTGATGAAGAGTTGGTAATGAAACCTTATGGACAGGTTACGTTGAAATTGGAGTTTAAAAAAATAAAGGAGGGGAGAAATTTTGAATGTTGAGTTAATTTGGGTTTCAACGTATATTGGGCAATTGAGTATTAGGGTGATGCTGTTTTACAATATCTTTCTTGATTCTTTGAAACTGTGAATTGTTAACGCGAGGTTTATGTGTTAGGGTTAGTTTGTTAGAATCTGAAGAAGGAATAATTGAATGTATATTTCTCAGTTAGAAAACCGGGATATTTGAGGTCATTTTTATTATATTTCTTTGAATTCCTATGTTTGGTTTACGTTTTAAAATGAGTTTATACACTTTGCTATGATAGAAAGATAAAAGATTTGTATGCCCCTCCTTTCCTTTAATATGAAATCATAAAAATCAATTTTTGTATCAATTCAGCCAAAATTTATATGGCCCCGTGTTCGATAACTGCGTATTTTTGCATCATAATCAATTTAACTAATAAATAACTGTTGTTAAACTAATAATTTAAAAACTATGAGAAAGAATACTTTTCTTAGTGTAGCGCTTTTAGCAGCGTCTGTGTCTGTAGTTAATGCTCAAGAAGCCCCGAAGGAGTTGTTCTGGCAGAATAGTAGTAATACTGGAATTTGGAGTATAATGGACTCTGAATGGGGAGAAGATTTAGGTGGGTTTTACTTGCCTACAGGTTGGCAAGAAGGCTGTATGGCAGTTTTCAATGGTGGTGGTGCGTTTGCTGATGCTGATGGTAATGCTAAAACGGTAGAATCAATCAAAGTGAGCGGTGAAATGCAAGTAGGCGGTATTAAATTTGATAGTGATAAGAATTATTCTATTTCATATAGTTCAGATAAAGCTACGGATAAAATAGTAGGAGACGGAACTTTGATAAAGGAGGGTACAGGTACGCTAACATTAAATGTTCTCAATCAACTGAAAGGTGGTACAATTGTAAGGGGTGGTCAAGTAAATTCTGATAAAAAAGATTCTCCCAATGTTTTTGGAGATACAATTGTGCTCGATAACGGGTCTATTGGTGTAGCTATGAGTGAAATCTCTACTCCTGCATGCCAATTTACTGTTCCTGTTGGTATCCCTGAAGGAAAAGTGGGCTCTATTTGGGCAGGTCGCTATCTTCAGTTCACTAATAAATTTTATGGAAAAGGAACATTAGTTATTTATGCCGGTGGTGAACGTACATATATTACTGATGACAAGGCCGGTAAGAAAGACATGACTTGTTGGGATGATTTTGAAGGGGATCTTGTAGTTGCTGCTAATAAGACTGTTGAGTATGCAGAAGGTAAAGCTCCGGCTTTTTTCGGATTACAATTCAATACTACAAAAACATTTACTGGAGTAGCAGATATGGAAGGGATAGACTCTACTTTGGTTAATACAAAAGTAACGTTGAAAGAAGATGCCGGTTTAACAGGGGTTAGTGGTACGCGTTGTTTTGCTATAGGTGAGTTAAATGCAGAAGAGGGTGGTTTCCTTTCTGGTTATGGTTCCGGAAGTTCTAATCCGGTAATTTGGTGGTCAATAGGTAATTCAAATACAGATGTAACAAATCTTCCTCTCTGGTTGAGAGATAATACGAAAGCAAATAAAAATGCATTTGGAGTAATAAAAGAAGGTACAGGTACTTATATTTTCACAGGTACTAAAAACTCTGATACGGGTAAGGTATTCTTGGGCTTACATGTAAAAAAAGGTCGTGCTTATATCAATACTCCGGTTGATGATCCGACAATTACTGCATTGTGTAGAAGTGAAAAAACTGCAATGGCTATTTATGAAGGCGCTATTGGTGGTGGTAATGGACGTATAACAAGTGAAGTTATCGTAGATGGTGGAACATTGGAAGTTGGTTGTCAAGGTATAGGTCAATTAATTTTGGATGATATTGAGGGACAGAGCTTAAAATCACCGTTAACTGTAAAAAATGGAGGTACGGTGGAATTTGAACTTGCAAATGCTACAAGTTATGATAAGTTGACTTCTAATAATACTGCTACGTTTAATGGCAATAAGATTATTGTAAAGGCTGCTGAAACATTTGACATTAAAGATGGTGACTCTTTTACTATTTTGGATGCTGCTATTAAGCCGGAAGGTGATACTTATGAGGTTGAGTTCCAAGGGTTCCCTGTTAGTTTGACATTGGCTGCTACAGAGGAGAGTTATCAATCAGGAACTAAAACCGAGGGTGAAGGAGAAACTGCTACAGAAGTTCCGGTGATGGGATATAAGATAGTAATTACAGCTAAAGGTAGTGGCTCCGGTACGGGTCTTGAAGATTTTAATGTTGCTGATGAATTGGCTGTCTATGCACAGAATGGAAGCATTGTAGTAAAAGGTGCTGGTGTAGAAAATGTGATAGTAATGAATACTCAGGGACAGGTAGTGGCTAACACTAATGCTTCGATAATTCCAATGAATACAGTACAGGGTATGTATATTGTAAAAGTAAAAACAATAGCTGGTATTGTAACGAAGAAAGTGATTTTGTAAGACAACTAATAAAAAAGGAGAGGCGGTATCTATTCAGTCCGCCTTTCTTTTGATTCGTATATTTGTTTTCCTTTTTAATTCTTATATTACGTACTGATGAGAAACTACATCTTCTTCTCTTTCCTGCGTATCACAAAATTATGATTAAATTTATGTATAAGAGATTTGTTACCGCATTGCTCTTTCCGCTTTGTATGGGAGGAGGATTGTATGCACAACAGTTGGCTTTTCCTGGCGCTGAAGGTTATGGACGTTTTGCAAAAGGTGCAAGAGCCAGTGAATCTCCGGAAATTTACCATGTGACTAATCTGAATGATTCCGGAGAAGGTTCCTTACGTGATGCAATCAGTAAGCCCAACCGTGTTATTATATTTGATGTTTCGGGAATTATTAATATTAAATCCCGCCTTGTGTTTTCTAAAAATCTAACGATTGCCGGACAAACAGCACCGGGTGATGGTATTACGATATATGGAAACGGGGTCTCTTTTTCTGCGTCTGATAATATCATTGTTCGTTATTTACGTATGCGTATGGGATTGAAAGGTGATTCCGGAAAAGATGCAGCAGGTATTGCTAATGGTAGTAATATGATATTTGATCATATTTCGGCAGCATGGGGATTGGATGAGAATTTCTCTATAAACTGGGACGACAAAGGGTATGAACCTTATAATATAACGATTCAAAACTCTATAATCGGCCAAGGAATTATGCCACATGCTTGCGGTGGATTGATACAGTCTAATGGTGGAATCAGTTTGTATAGAAATCTATATATTGACAATAAAACTCGCAATCCGAAGGTAAAGGGATTAAACCAGTTTGTTAATAATGTAGTGTATAACTGGGGTGATGGAGGATGTTATATCCTGGGTGATACAGATGCTTCTTCTTGGGGAGTAATTACTAATAATTATTTTATAAAAGGTCCGGTAGCCGGAACAAAAGCTTTTGTAAGGGCTAAACCTGCTTTTCAAGTTTATCAGAAAGGCAATATGATTGATTATAATGTTGACGGAGTCTTAAATGGTTATGAGGCAACGGAGGAGGATTTTCTCAGAGATGGGAGTGATCCTACGAGTTTGAATGTTACTTTCGTAAAATCTCCTGAAGATTTTGATTTTTCTAATTATTCCAGACGAAAGCTGGAAGGAGATCAGAAAATAGTGGTGTCGACTGATGCGGAGAAGCATCCGGTTATTATGGGAGAAACTACTGCCGTAGAAGCTTATAATTGGATTGTGGAAAATGCAGGAGCTTCTTTGCCGACACGCGACGAAGTAGATGGCTATATGGTCGATGAACTACTTTCTTTAGGAACTAAAGGAGCTTTGTTAAATTCGGAATCGGAAGTTGGATTGACAAATGGTGTAGGGAATATTTTTGCAGGAAACCGTCCTCTGGATACTGATAATGATGGAATACCTGATGCTTGGGAAGAAGCTAACGGGTTGGATAAAAATGATCCTACTGATGCGGTAAAAATGGCCGCTAATGGATATTTGAATATTGAAAATTACATAAATAGTATTGATGGTCCGGTAATGGATTATGTAAAATATCCTACAAATGTACAATTATCCAGTTTAGGAACTGATAATGTTTCTATTAAATGGCAGAATAACGCATCGGAATCAACTGCTCTTATCTTGGAATATTCTGCAGATAATAAAACCTTTACTCCGGTTGTGCTGAATACAGATGTAACTACTTATAAATTAGAATCACTAACTCCTAATACGACTTATTATATTCGTCTCAAAACAGTTAATGGAGAATTAGAGTCATTATACTCTTCCGTATTGGAAGTAACTACACGTGGAGTTCCTATTCCGCCGGTCGCTTCTATCAATCCTGTTCCGGAAAATGCTTCTACCATTTCAGATTACAGTACGGTACGTCTTTCGTGGGAAAATAAAACGGGAGTATGGGCTGGTACAGTATCTTATTCTGTTTATCTTGGAAAATCGGCTACTACAATGGAGAAGGTGGTAGACGCTACTACCCAGATGGCAGCGACTGTAAATGTAGAGCCTGCGACTACCTATTATTGGCGCATTGATGCCAAAAATGCATTAGGAGCGAATGAAGGAGATGTATGGAGTTTTACTACGGGTACAAAACCTGAACGTGGAAAGGTAGCTTATTATTCGTTTGATGAAACGGAAGGTGCCTCTTTGAATAACGAATTCGGAACAGCAGCAGTTGCCAAGAACTTTACTCCGGAATGGGTGACAGGTGTTCGGAATAATGCTGTGAACTTTAATACTGTGAATGCATCGTTTGTGCAAGAGCATTATGATGCATTGGAGTTAGGAAACGAGTCTTTTAGTATTGAATGCTGGTTTAAGTCGGCAGGTGGTTCTGTCGATTGGTATTTGTTACACAAAGGTAGTCATGCGGATAATAGTTATGAAGGTGCAACAGGCAGATGGTTCGGTATACAGTATCAAAAGAATTCAAAAAATGACCGTTTGACTTGGGCTATCGATGATAATGTAACTAAGACGGATGTAAATGTAACTGGGGCTACAGCTAAATTCTTCAATGACGAATGGGTACATCTGGTTTGTGTACGCGATGTTGATGCCAAGGAGTTGAGAATGTATGCAAATGGTTCCTTAGTTGCATCCGGCGCAGATAAAACCGGTAATATCGGTACGGTAGAAAGAATGGCGATTGGAAACTGTAATACAGCTTACGAAAATGGTTTCCAAGGATTGATGGATGAGCTTTCTATCTATAATGAAGTATTGACTGCAGAGGAAATTGCAGATCACTATAACACGGGTACGGGCATACACTCTAATAGAATGGATACTCCTGCAGCGGGATTGGCTTATCCGATGCCGTTTGCTGACGAGTTTTATATTCCTGTGATTAATGTAGAAGATATGCCTGCTCAAATAACGATAATGAATGCTTCCGGGCAGGTTGTTCACCAAGTAGAGGTAATGGTTCAGGGCGGAATGGCTCACGTGAAGGATGTGGGTAAACTCCCGGCTGGATACTATATCTACATGTTGCAACTGGATGGTAAGACATGGGTTGGTAAAATTGTGAAATAAATAAATAGCGATAAGATGAAGAAATATTTTCTAATGGGTCTTTTCTTTTTCTCTCTGGTCTCTTGCCAGAGAGAAATCGATAAGTATTATGAGATTCCGGATTGGTTGAAAGGAAATGCTTATGAAGTGATGGAAGATAGAGGTAATTTCTCTATTTTCATGAAAGCGGTGGATCGGAGTAGTTATGCAAGCCTGGTAAAAGGGAAAGGTATTGTTACCGTAATGGCGCCTACCGATGATGCTTTTAGTGCTTATTTGACTAAACATAATTATGGTTCAGTAGAGGATATTTCTCAAACAGAACTGGATAAGTTGATAGGGTATCATTTGATTTACTATTCATATACGAAACAAAACTTTATGTTTTATAATCCGAATGGGATAGATGCCGAATTGGAAAATCCGGGGACTTATTTTAAGTTTAGAACTAAAAGTCGCGATGCTATCTCTACAGTGAAGGATTATGCGAACGGCGGTGTTATTCGTAAGATTATGCATAAGGATCGCTTTATTCCTGTCATTTCAAATTATTCATTGTCCGGTTGGAGTAGCTCGCCTAAAGATGAGTATGAGAAAATGTTCCCGGGATCGACTTATGGCGGTGGAACGAATAATTTTAATATTTCTAATGCCGGCATTGTCGGTGATGAAATAGTAACGGATAACGGTTATTTATATGTAGTCGATCAGGTACTTGAACCTCTTGAAACTTTGTATACGGAAATGAGCCACGAAGGTTCGGAATACACCAAGTTCGCTGCTATGTATGATCGCTTTGTGAAATATGAATACGATGAAGATGCTACAGCTGATTATGGTAATGGTGATTCTTTATTTGTACATTCTCATTATTCTTTACCTTCCATAGCATGTGAATGGACGAATTTGTCAGAATATTCTATTCCTGATTATGCTCAGCTAAATTATTTGTCTTCTATTTCTTTTACAGTGTTGGCCCCTGATAATGCAGCAATTGATGAATTCTATCGAAAATATTGGGCAAATTCTTTTTCTTCATTGGAGGAGGTTAATTATGTTCCTTTATATTATTTTATGAGTGCGCATGCCGGAGAGTATAGGGGTAAAATGATGACATCGACTGCTCTGTCTGCGATTATTAATATGGAGGATCGTTATGACGGCACTACAATAACAGAACCTGACTATGTGAAAGTTTGTACAAATGGTATTTTGGGGGGAATGAAGGGCAATGTGATCACTCCTGAGCCTTTTGAATCTCCGATGGCTCCGGCTCTTTGTAATAAGGATTATAATATTTTTGCTTTAATAGCTCATAGGGGTGGTCTTATAAGTAAGATCCAATCGATAAACGAGACTCAATTTAATATATTTTTTCCGAGTGACGACATGTTGAAAAGAACCGAGTATAATGGTGACTTCATCCAATACTTGAAAGGAAATCCTTATATAATTAATGATGAACAAATACAAGTTGCTAATGCTGAAGACGGGACATTGGGTAATCTGAATACTACTCAGGCACAGGAAATAGCAGGTGCACATGTAATGGATAATGTGCTTTCTACTCGTAATGGTGGTACAGAGATAATTTATAGCTCTTATAATGATTTCGAATATCTGTATAGAGTTAATGATGAAATCTATTCTTCGGCTACATGGAATTCAAAAGCATTAGGTAATGAAGTATCTGTACCCACTGCGAAGCTGATAAAAGATTATGGAGAATTCGGGGCATCCTATGCTTTGGAAGGAGATAATACGACGGTTGCCTTATTGCCGGAACAGGCGAACTTTAAAGATCGTGTCATGCAAGACAAAAACATGAATGATTATAAAGGGATCAATGTGTATTTGAATGCATCAAACGTTGGAAAAGGAGATAATGCGTTTAGTTTTATACAAGGTAACCGCTTTATCATTTTTATCCCAACCAATGAAGCAGTAATGGCAGATATGACTACCGGTCCCAAACGATTTCCTGTAACTGGCTCTATGGATCAAAGAAATATGTATGTGACCAGTCTTTTTATTGATGTTTCTTCCAGTGGATTAGTAGATTATCCTTTCCCTGTTACAGGTAAGCGGACAGAAAAAGTACTTACGACATTTGGAACCAAAACTGTAAATGGGAAGAAAGAAAGCATTACAGTTACACTAATCAATGAAGCAGATGGCAGTATGAAGTTGAGGGATGCGAAAGGCAATGAAGTGAATGTAACTTCCTATTTCCCTTATATCTATGCTGACGGTGCAGCTTACGTGATAGATGGTGTATTGGATTTATTGAATTAATATAGAATAGAGAAAAATGAAAAGGAATCGAAATATAATCTTGACATTGCTACTGTTGGCTTGCGTACAATCGATATGGGCGCAACAAGTGTTGACGGGTACAGTAATGGATAAAGTTTTTAATGAACCGTTGATGGGGGCCAATGTATATGTCACGAATGCTTCGAACCGTTCTTTGGGTGGTTGCATCGTCGATATCAATGGTAAATACAGATTGTCTATCCCTGATCAGAAAGGGTTGTCTATTGTATTCTCTTTTATAGGATATAAAACACAAACGATTAAATATACCGGGCAGAAAGAGCTTAATGTAACTTTGGATGAAGAAGGTATGTCTTTGGATGCTGTAGAAATTACAGCAAAGAAGATAGAACGAAATTCAATGGGACAGTCTGCCCGTGAAATGATATCGGCTACGCAAAAACTAAGTTTGGGTAGTTTGGATACGGCTCCGGTAACTTCTGTAACCGAAGCTTTACAAGGAGCAATGGCGAATGTGGATATTTTGACTGGTGCTGATCCGGGTTCCGGTAGTTCAATCCGTATTCGCGGTACTTCTTCATTGAATGCTTCCAGTCAACCTTTGTTTGTGGTAGATGGTGTACCTTTGCCTGTAGATGTAGACGATGATTTTAGTTTTGCTTCGGCCAACTCCGAAGATTACGGTTCGTTACTGAATATATCTCCGGCAGATATAGAGTCTATTGAGGTGTTGAAAGATGCTGCTGCAACTGCGGTATGGGGGTCTAAAGGTGCTAATGGTGTTTTACTGATTAAAACGAAGAGAGGTAGTAAAGGACGTTTGCAGTTTAACTTCAATACAAAATATGAATTTAGCAAGGAGCGTACCGGAGTGAAGATGCTGAATGCAAATCAGTACATTTCGATGATTCAGGATGCTATTTATAATACAGTATCCGATTTAGGAGCTCAGTCTTCTAAGTCACAAGAGTATCTGAAACTTTTATACAATACAAAAGAAATCGGTTTTGATCCTGCATGGCAATATTTTAATGAATACAATCAAGATGTTAACTGGTTGGATGAAATAACTCAAAACGGCTATACTACAGATAATACTTTTTCTGTATCCGGTGGTGGTGATAAAGCAAATTATCGTCTTTCATTGGGATATTTAAATCAGGAAGGTACGACAATCGGTACTGCTTTCGAGCGTTTTAGTACGTCATTCAATACGGATTACCGTTTTTCTGACAAGTTGGATATTTCTTTGCAATATAGCTTCTCACGCGGAGTGACAGATGCAGCTTATACAGATGACACCGATCAATTGAAAAAAGCATCTGTACGTGGACATGCTTTGACGAAAATGCCCAATATGAGTCCTTATGTGATTGGTGCAGACGGACAGCGTACCGGTGAATATTTCACTCCTTATGAATCATTCGGTATGACTTTTGCTAATGATAAAGTATATAATCCGGTAGCGATGGTTAATGAGGCCACTAATCGTACAATTGCAACAAACAGTCGTATGACTTTCGTTTTGCATGCAAAATTATTTAAAGATCTGGATTATTTTGGGACGGTAGGTTTCAATGGACAGTTTTCAAAAATTAATCGTTTCTTACCCCAAAGTGTAACGGGAGTTGCGTTTGAGCACAGTTCTTCTGCACTGAATTATGATATCGGTAAAGATGTTTTATACTTAACTACTGAAAACCGTTTAGTGTATAATAAGACAGTAAGCGATGATCATAAATTCTTGGTGAGTGCTATTTTCCAGACAGGAGATAAAACGACCAGTACTTATAGTAGTAAGGCTGCCAATACAGCTTCTTCGGGGATAACATCGCCCATTGCAGGTAGTACTATTTTGAAAGGTGGTTCCGGACGTACGGTAAATCGCGATATGGGAGGTACGCTGAATGCACAATATATTCTGCAAGGGAAGTATATGTTTAACGGTGGTTATCGTATGGAAGCCAGTTCTGCTATGGATGCAAGTAGCCGTTGGAAAGGATTTCCGACATTCGGCGTAGCTTGGCATTTGGGTGAAGAAGAGTTTATCAAGCGTTTAGGATTTATTTCTTTAATCAAAATACGTTATAGTTGGGGACAGTCTGGTAATGCACCTTCCGGAACATCTCCGTATATCGGAACATTCGAAGCGGTGACTCCCGGTTATGGCGATATGAATGCTGTAAAACCGGCAAGTCCGGATTTAACTCATCTGAAGTACGAGACGATTACTTCTAACAATATCGGTGTGGACTTTGGCTTATTTTCTGATAAAGTGAACTTTACATTTGAATTATATAAGAAAGTCACGGATGATTTGTTGCAGAAAAAAATGAAAGTGCCCAGCTCAACAGGACTTTCCACTGTTGCTTGGTATAACTCCGGTAAGATTCAGAATAAAGGTTGGGAGTTTAATATTGACATTGCAGCTGTTAAAACGAAAGATTGGAGTTTTAATTTTGGATTTAATATATCACAAAATAAGAATGAAATTCTGGAACTACCCGAAAATAAAAATGATGAACTATATACATTCGGAAATAAAAACTATGCATACAGTGTAATGATGGGTGACCCGCTGGGTTCTTTCTATGGATATAGATATAAAGGTGTATACCAGAATGTAGAAGAAACCTATGCTGTAAATACCAGTGGACAGCGTATTTTGGATATTGATGGTAATCCGGTGGTGATGAAGAATGGTGACCAGAAAGTTTATCCGGGTGATGCGCGATATGAAGATGTGAATGGTGACGGTGTGATCGATGAAAACGATATTGTGTATTTGGGTAATAGTAATCCGACGTTGACCGGCGGTCTTAATTTTACTCTTCGTTATAAAAAAGTCAGTTTAGTAGCTGCTTTCCATGGGCGTGCCGGGCAGAAGGTTATCAACCAGGCCCGTATGGATATGGAAAATATGCGTGGAAAGAATAATCAGAGTGTAGCTGTATTGAGACGTTGGAGAAGTGAGGGGGATGATACAGATATTCCAAGAGCTTTGTATGACAAAGGCTATAACTATTTAGGTTCAGACCGTTTTGTTGAAGACGCTTCTTTTTTACGTTTGAAGACTGTGACTTTGAAATACCAAATGCCGGCCAAATGGATGAAAGCGATAGGAGTGAATAAGTTGGAACTCTATGCAACCGGTTATGATATGTTTGTTTGGACAAAATATAAAGGACAGGACCCGGAGGTTAACTTAAAGGCTGCCAATGACGGTACAGTAGCTCAGGTGGCTATTGACTCAAATAATACACCAAAACCATTTAAGATTGCGTTCGGCTTAAATTTGAATTTCTAAATAGGGAAGAAGTGATGAAAAAGATTAAATATTATATTTTAGGACTTTTAGTTACATGCTCCGTTTCATCGTGCGAGGATTATCTGACGGTGCTTCCGGAAAACAATCAAAGTAGCTTTGAGTATTGGGAAACAAAAGAAGACGTGGAGGCGGTACTTGCTGCCGGGTATGTGAATCTTAGAAGTTGTGTCGAAACGTTTTTATTGTGGGGCGAAGCCCGTGGCAATGGTTTGGATTATCTGTCAACATCCGGTTCAGATTTGCAAAAAGCAGGTCGTAAACTCCGTGACTTCGATATTTTGCCTGATAACAAATTATGTGATTATAGTAAACCGTATGCTGCAATTGCAATGGCGAATGCCGTTATTAAATATGCATCGGACGTTGTAGAGAAAGACCCTTCTTTTGATAGGAATATGTGTCGCTCATTTATGGCGGAAGCTTTCTTCCAACGTTCATTGGCATACTTTTATTTGGTACGCACCTTTAAGGATACTCCGTTTGTTGTCGAACCTTATGTAGATGACAGTGCACCGTATGTGATGGGTAAGACCGATGGCACTACCATTCTGAAATCATGTATCAGTGATTTGGAAACGTACTTGCCTAATGCAAAAGAATTTTTTCCGGAAGTGGATAATGATGATCCGATTAATACCAAAGGACGTGCTACGCAGTGGGGTATTCATGCATTGCTGGCCGATATGTATTTGTGGATGGGTGATTATGATAATTGTATTTCACATTGTAATTCTGTCATTAGTTCCGGTAGAGTCGGTTTGATTAATAACGGATTTATGAACTTTTTCCCAGGCAATAGTAATGAAGGTATTTTTGAGATACAATACAGCAATCCGAAAAGCCAGACCAATAGTTTTCAAACTTGGTTTAAAAGTTCAAGTGACGGCTATTATAAAATAACAGAGTATGTGAACGGACTGTTCGATATGGAGTCCAATGATATTCGTGGATTAAATTACACTTATAATGCGGACGGATATATCTGGAAATATCTGGGTGTGGATAAAACGACTGCACGGGCAGCTTCCGAAAATGATCAGAATTATATCATCTATCGTTTGGCGGATGTATTGTTGATGAAAGCGGAAGCACTTATCATGCAAGGACACAACGAAGATGCTGCCGATTTGATAGATCGTACTCGCGAACGTGCAGGTTTGGGAGAGACAACCCTAAGTGATGATCGTATGGTAATGCTGGAGACTTTATTAGTAGAACGTCAGAAAGAGTTTTTTGGTGAAGGTAAAAACTGGTTTGACTTATTGCGTATCGGATTAAGAAGTGAACAATTGAATGATACCCAATATAAGACGCTTTTTGTCGAACAAGCTTTAAAGGCAGTGGGTGCTTCTCGACAGTCGTTAGGACGTGCTACTTTAGCAAACTCGGGCTCTTGGTATTTACCTTATTCGGAGGATGAGTTGAGCAAAAATCCTTTATTGGAGCAGAGTGATTATTATCAGAGTATTAGTAACTAATATAATATAAAATAGCGATATGAAACGCATAATGATTTTATTTGCTGCAGTATTCTCGTTGATATGGGGGGGATGTTCCGATCCATTCGAGAACCAGGCCTTCCGAGAAACAGATAAGATGCCGGCAGCCAGTTATATGGAAGCTAACAGTTCGACTTATTCTTTGTGGGTCGATCTATTGAACTATACAGGACTGTTTAATACAGTCAATTTGAAAATGGATTATACTTGTTTTGTTCCCGACAATGACGCAATGAGCGCTTTTCTACAAAAGAAAGGAATTTCATCGGTTCAGGGATTGAACAAGGAAGAGGCTGCAAATTTGGTGCGCTATCATACTATCGCATCTCATCAGTATACCTCTTCAGACTTCTCTGACGGGATGTTTCCTGATTCTACAGCCAGTGGTGATTATCTAAGCTTGGATATGCGCGACGGTGGACTTGAAGCGATGTATATTAACAACGAAGCCCGGATTAAGAGATTAAATACGATGACGACCAACGCGGTAATCCATACGTTAGAGTCGGTGCTGACCCCTGTTACAGGTATGATTGTGGATAATTTGGGAGGAGAGTTTTCGTTTATGAAGAATTTGTTGGAAGTGACCGGATATAAGGATATGCTGTCAACTCTTTATGTGAATGACGTGAAAAGACGTTATACGCTTTTTGCTGTCCCCAATGCTGTATTTACCGAAGCTGGAATTGAATTAAATATTGCTTCGTTAGCTGCATATTTAGGAGAGACTGATACAAATTACGATGAGGAACAAAACCTTGTGTCCCGTTATGTCGCTTATCACATTGCTACTACGGCTTATTCATATGCTGACTTGAATGCGGATATTGATAACAATACCTCTAAAAATATCACAATGGCTGCTTCGAATTCATTGATGAGCTGTAATTTGGTGAATGATGCTTTTTATTTGAACTATGATAAAGGGACGCAGAAAGGGATTACTGTTACAGAGAAGAATATCAATTGTAAGAATGGTGTAATTCATGTAGTAGACGGGCTGTTGGAAGAAGTTGTTCCGAAAGCTACTACCGTGAAATGGGATTTGACGGACTATGAAGAGTTAGGAGCCATCTGTGAGAAGTTCCAGTTGGCCAATTTATCTGCGACTTACCTTTACAATTATTTGGGATTTGACTATCCTTCATGTTATGCATACTCCTCTTCCAATTTTGACTATTATCTGGCCAATAAGAATGAGGTAGCTTATAAATGTGTGAATCATGATTGCCTGCGTTTCCGTTTCTCCAAATATGGATGGATACAAATGCGTACTCCGATGATTATTGCAGGTAAATACACTGTTTCTTTAGCGCATTATAATGTCGCTGCCAAAGAGAAAGGTGGAAAATGGGCTGTTATCATTGATGGTGAATATGTGGGCGGACAGGTAACTACTACCGGTGAGTCTACCTCTAAAAGTTCCTATTCTACTGTAAAGGTCGGTGAAGTGGAATTCGCAGAATCTGTGACGCATACAGTACGTTTCCTTTCGGGAAGTACCGAAACGTCTTATTTGGATTGTTTAATCTTCGAACCTGTTAAAGAATAAAAGTTATGAATAAGTCAATCATATATTTATGTATGCTGTTTGCAATGGTATTCATTTCCTGCGGAGATAAATGGGATGAATATTATAATGGCAATGACGGATCCAAGGAAGAAGAATTGGATCAGACCCTTCAGGAGTTTTTTGCAGAACACAATGAGTATAATGCATTTTACAAAGAACTGGAGTTGTGCGGTCTTGATGAAGAGCTGACAAAAGATCAGCAATTAACCCTTTGGGTAGTCAATGACGATGCTATGGCGGCTTCGGGTATAGAAAAGGATGATACTTTACGTATGAAATACCACATGAATTATCTGCCTTTTCTGCAAAGTGATTTAAAGGACGGGCTTCGCATTCCTACTTTGAACAATATTTATCTGCAAATAACCAGACAAGGAGAAGAAGTGTACGTAAACCGTTCGAAGGTGGAGTCTTCCTACCGTTTGAAGAACGGCGTAGTGCATGTAATCAGTGAATTGATGAAATCAAAAATAAATATGTTTGATTACATTAAATCATTACCGGATGAATATTCTATGTTCCGTGATTCTATAATGAAAAATAATGAGATGCTTTTTGATAAAGCCAACTCAATTCCAACAGGAGTAGATATAACCGGTAATACGGTATACGATTCTGTGTTCTATGTTTATAATCCCTTGTTTGAGAAAGCACAGTTCAATTCAGAGTTTAAGCAGTTTACTTTATTTCTTCCGGATAATGAGGTGTTGAAAGATTGCTTTACAAAGTTGAACACACAGTATAAAGCAATGGGAAAAACGGTTACGGCAGTAGATTCGGCTAATGCTATGACTTGGATAAAAGAAGCGGCTTTCTACACCGGAGAATTGAAAACCTTCACTGATGCTGATATTTCTTCTGCTTTTGGAAGAATATGGCGGCCTGGAATTCAAGAGATTGATCAAAGTAGTATGGAAGAATTAAGTAATGGTATTTTGTATAAGATGACAGAGGTAAAGATTCCTACTAATTATATTTTGACTCGTATTAAATCGTTGGTACATTATTATGAATATCTGACTGAAGCGGAACAGCAACAGTATTATACTTTCATGAATACGACTAAGATTTCTATTTTTGAGGATTCTGCGACTCCGAAACCGGAGATTTTGTCGAACTATTACATTTTGGATTTGAATGGAGATGAAGAAGCTTCTGATTTCTGGGTGGAATTTCCTCCGTTGGAACGATATAGAGATAAAGATACGGATCCTTATCGGGCACGAATTATGCAAGTTCCTTGTGGTGAATACGATTTATATATGGGATTCCATAGTAGCGGTCACCCGTATGTCAATGTTTATTTTGACGGTGATACGGATGGAACGACTTCTTCACCGGATGCTAATATGCAATTAATAGGTTCTAATCTTTCTATCGTATCATCTACTCCGTGGAATTTTGACCGTGTAAATGAGACAACGGCCGACCTGTACGGTGATAAAATAGTGAAGTGGGACGGATTAGGTGGATTGGTCGGTACTGTGACTGTCAAAGGTGATGGTATGAGCTCTTTCCGAATTCGTGTAGAGTTCTATAAAGGTGATAGTAAAAAGTTACGCATTTATCACTGGGCATTGAAGCCTTCGGCTAATAATTATTAATCTTAAGCATTAGAGCAATGAATAAGTATAAAATTATATTGATAATATTCTTTTCCATCCTGAGCCTTTCAAATTTAATGGCACAGAAAGGTGGAATAAAAGTTTCGGGTAAAGTGGTTAGTTCCTATGCTAACCGGCCCTTGCCTGATGCAATAATTACCATATCGGGTGTGGACAAAACTGTGGAGTGTGACAGTCTTGGGCGTTTCTCTGTAGATGGCGTACCGGCAAAAGCCACAATTTCGGTATGGTGTCCCGGTTTCTATACCAAAGAAGAACCGGTTGCTAATCGTGAACAGGTACAGATTGTGATGATACCCGAAGACATGAAGGGGTATTCCGAGAAAGTGACGTTACCGTTTCGCGGAATGGTCGTTCAGAAGAATAAGTCGACAAACTTGAGTTCGGTAAGTAAGAATGGGTTGAACTTAAACTTGACAGACGTTGAGGAGGGGTTTAGAAACATTCCGGGGCTTCAATTGATATCAAAAAGCGGACAGAGCCAGGAAGGCAGTTTCTTTAGTATCCGTGGTGTGAATACGATGATTGCCAATTCTACTCCGTTGATCGTGGTTAATGGAGTACCTTATATGCCTGATATGAATGAATCGGGTATTATCGGTGGATACTCCAAGGATATTTTTAATATTCTGAATGTTCAGGACATAGAAAACATAACGGTTTTGAAAGGTGCAGATGCTGCCATGTATGGTTCTTTAGGTTCCAATGGAGTAATAATGATTGAAACGGATAAAGCAGCCGATTTGGATACTAAAGTAGAGTTTATAGGCCAATACGGATTATCCTGGAATACTTCTACATTGCCGGTATTGGGCGTAGACGATTATAAAAGCTTGATGGGAAATGTGGCTTTGACGAAATATGAAGATATGTCTGATGCGTTGAATGCTTTTCCGTATTTGAAAGATGATCCTGAATTTTATTACAAGTATCTGTATAATAACAATACCGATTGGCAGGATTTGATTTATCGGAATGCTTTTGTTACGGATAATGTATTGAAAATTAAGGGTGGTGATGCTATTGCTAAATATGATTTTTCTATTGGAGTAAAAAATAAACAAGGAACAGTGGAAGAGACGAATTCGTCGAAATATTATGCCCGTATGAATGCGGATGTGACATTGAGTAAAAACGTTTCTTTGTTCTCGACCATTTCGTTTGCTTATACTAATAATCGGGTGGCCGAGCAGGGAATGGTGCTTGAAACCAATCCTCTTCTGACTGCTTTACGCAAAGGTCCGTTATTTTCGCCTTATAACAAAGATGACAAGAATAACCTTTTGCCCGATTTTGCATCCATTCGTGACGAAGACGGAGCATTGATTGTGAACAATAGTGTAAGTAATCCGTTGGCAGTCGTTAACGATGTCGAAATGAAAGAGCACGCTTATGATGTGCTTCTTGATGCCGGGTTGCAATACCGCATCAATGAGAATTGGAAACTGAAAGCCACCTTCGGATTAAATTATAATTTGAAACAGGAAGATGCATTTGTTCCCGGGATGAGTTCTATGACAATCATGCCTTTGGATAATCAGTTAGCCAAAAACACAGTACGTTCGGCAGAAGGAACGACATTGAACACATATTATGCTTTGAATTTATCTTATCTTAAAAAGATTGCCCATATACATACAATTGCCGCCTCTTTGGGTGGACAAATTGCAATGAATAGCATTGATTATAATGCAGGAAGTGGATACAACACCGCAAATGACTATTATAAGACACTGAACAATGTGCAATCTATCGGACGTAACTATTTTGGATATATAAATAAATGGAATTGGATGAATTATAATGCTTCTGTGAAGTATAATTATAATAATCAATTCTTTGCTGGCGCTAATCTGGCAGCAGACGGTTCATCTGCAGTGGGGGCTGACGCGGCTCGTATTTATCTTTACCCGGCTGTCAATGCAGCTTGGAACATCCGCAATACATTGTTTAAGAATGTTACTTTCTTGAACGATGTGAATTTACGTACGGAATATGTGATGACCGGTAATAGCCGCTTTGCATCTTCTATCGGCGAATATTACTATTTGAACAGAGTATTTAAAGGGCTTTCCGGATTGGTACGCGCAGGGATACCCAGTGTGAAAATTACCCCTGAAAGAACAAATACCTGGAATTTAGGCTTGGATGTGGCTATGTTTAATAACCGTTTGACGTTCTCTTTGGATTATTTCGACAGCAGAAGCAAAGACCTGATTATGCCTGTAACGATTTCTTCGGTATATGGAACGGATTGCATGTACCGTAATTTAGGCGAAGTTTCTAATAAAGGTATCGAATTTGGTGCACAGCTTGCTTTGATTCAGAATCGCGATTTCAAATGGTATGTAGGTGGTACGATTTCTACCAATAAGAATGAAGTGAAGAGTTTGGGCGGAGAGAATTCGATGATTCTTTCCATGAGTGATGGCTCTGCCGTTATTTCTGAAGTGGGACAACCGTTGTACTCTTTCTATGGCTATCAGACGGATGGTGTGTTTGCAACGGATGACGCTGTTGTTGCTGCCGGAAAAGACGGACAGGCATTGACTAATGCTATCGGGGTTGCTTTTGCCGCCGGTGATATGCGTTTTGTCGATCAGAACGGTGATGGTAAGATAGATAAGGAGGATCGCGTGAATTTGGGTAACGCCCTTCCAGACTTTTATGGAACTTTCTATACTAATTTCCAATACAAGGGGCTGGCAGTATCAGCCGTATTTGGTTATAGCAAAGGAAATAAAATGTATAATGCCGTAAGACGTACCATGGAATCCATGTCTGATTTTTCCAATCAGTTGACTTCCGTAACGCGGCGGTGGATGTATGAAGGCCAGATAACGGATATTCCTCGTGCCGTATACGGTGACCCGATGGAAAACAGTCGCTTTTCTGATCGCTGGATAGAGGATGCTTCTTATTTGAAACTGAAAGAGTTGATGGTAAGCTATAAGTTTAATCTGTTTGCCGGGACTACCGTGTTTGTTGCTGCCGAGAACTTATTTACTGCTACCAAATATCTGGGTATGGATCCGGAAACAATGTACTCTTATGATAGCTCTATGCGTGGCTTTGATTACGGTAAGATAGCTTCTCCACGCACTGTGAAGTTAGGTTTTAAAGTTCAATTCTAATATTAAAGGTGAAGATTATGAAAAAGAAAATATATTTCTTGGCTTTGTTATTTCCCCTGTTGTCCGGGTGCGATGATTTCTTTGCACCTAATACGGATGACACATTGCTGGAAAAAGATTATATCGGTACTTCTTATGAGTTGTATACCGGATATATGGGGTTGGCTGCCTGTGTGCAGGATGTAGTAGATCAGGCAATGTTCTTGGAAGGCCTTCGTGGAGACCTGCTGGAACCTACTACTAATGCTCCGGTAGAAATGTGGGACGTTTATAATTACAAGGATTTGCAACAGCCGTTCTCTGATAATGCATTGGCTGATCCTAAAGGGTTTTATGCCGTGATATTGAATAGTAATGACTATCTGGAGCATGTATTTGAATATAAAGAGAAGTATCCTACTGTATTGTCGACAAGTGATTATAATGGTATTATAGGTGGAGCATTGAGATACAAAGCCTGGGCATATCTGATGCTTGCTAAAATTTATGGAGAAGCGGTTTATCTGGATGATCCTTTGGCCACTTATCAGGATTTGTCTCAATATCCGGTGCTTAAGTTTGATGGAATTATCGATAAATGCATCGATCTGATTGAAACGGGTATGAATGGTGTCAATGGGAAAGGAGATATCCGTTGGTCTAATACTTTATATCCGGGTCAAGGCGACTCTCCCGAATCATTGGAATGGAACCGTATTTGTCCCACTCCCGAGTGTTTGTTGGCAGAATTGTATTTGTATAAGACTAAAAAAGAGAATACTGCTGAGGAGAACGCTGTTTATTATCAGAAGGTATGGGATAACTGTGTGAGTATCATTCGTACAGGGGGAACTCAAGAGGCCAGTTTTACTTTGAATAAGTCAAAGTATGAGGGATCATGGAGTCAGTTGTTTTCAACTACCTCGTATAATCGTCAGGACCATATCTCCGTTGCTTTCTATGATTATAGCAAAAAGCAGACGAACCATGTAATTGAGTATTTCTCTAATACTTATCCCAATAAATATTATCTGCGTCCGGCTGCGGCTGCCGTAACCCGTTGGGAAAAGAGCGGAGCTAATGACCAGAAATATCGGGGTATCAATAAGTCTTATAAAGAAAGTACGGAAGGATTGATTTTTTATAAATTCCTGGGGGCTCATACTACCAGTGATTATATTTATCGTAATGACGTACCCTTGTGTTACTATAAAGCTGCTGATATTCACTTATGGCTGGCCGAAGCCTGCGCCGGATTGGGACGTTATCGCGAAGCACTGCAATTCCTTAACGGTCAGTCTTCTGCCCGACAGAATTTCGGCTCGCTCTATAATAAGAATGCTAATATGTTCGATCCTCCATTCTCTGACTATCCTATTTGCCTTTATCAGTGTGTAGGTAAAGAAAGTCAGTTGAATTGTCAGGGTGTTCGTGGTCGTGTGAATGTACCGGCTGTGGGAGAATGGATATTGGGAGAAGACGAAACCACCAACGATGTGATTGTTGAACCCGAATATGCCCATTGGATGGTAGACTCGCTGCTTGTAGAAGAATCGAGATTGGAGTCTGCCGGTGAAGCACGTACTTATTACACGATGTTGCGTTCGGCAAGACGCTGGGGCGACAAGGCACGTAAGATATGGGCGGATAAGGTTGCTGAGAAATATACTACTGCGACTTCTGTAGGCAGCAATCTGGAAGCAACTGAGGAGAACTGGTTTATAAAATATGATTTGAAGTTGAATAAGTAAGATCGAATGAAGAAATTAAGCATAGTATTATGGTTTTTGCTCCTTGGAGGCATGATGATGCCTCTTTGGGGGCAGGCCCAGGAAAAGTTGGGGAGAGGCGTTGTTGCCGTGAAGTCTTCCGACGGTGTGTTCCTGTCTTGGCGCAGTCTGGCCACGGATACAAGAAAATTAGGTTTCGATATCTACCGGGATGGCGTGAAGATTACGGCTGCTCCGGTAGTAACCACTACTAATTATGTCGATAAAGACGGTACGGTCGATTCCCGTTATGTCCTTAAAGGAATATTGGATGGTACAACGACCGAGACAACGAAAGAAGTGACCGTATGGGCAGAGCAATTTAAGAAAATTCCTCTGAAACGTCCGGAAGGCGGAGTGACTCTGCCCTATGATGTGGTTCAGACAGATAAAGATAAAACCCGTGAAACGTATCCCGACGGGCAAGAGTACACATATACTCCGAATGATTGCAGCGTAGGCGATGTGGATGGAGACGGAGAATATGAAATTATAGTGAAATGGGATCCTACCAATTCGCGTGATAACTCTTTCTATGGATATACGGGAAATGTATATCTGGACTGTTATAAATTGGACGGCACTTTTATGTGGAGAATTGATCTCGGAAAGAACATCCGTGCCGGTGCCCACTATACTCAGTTTATGGTATACGATCTGGACGGTGACGGCAAGGCCGAAATTGCTTGTAAGACGGCACCGGGAACAATCGATGGTCAGGGCAAATTTGTAATTATGGGCAGTGATGATCCTAATGCCGATTACCGCTCTTCCGGAAGCAAGGCCGGGATTGTAGTGGACGGCCCCGAATATCTGACTGTTTTTAACGGGCAGACGGGAGCAGAGATTTCAACAATTGCCTATAGTCCTCTTCGCGGAAATATCAACGATTGGGGCGATGGATACGGGAACCGTTCGGAACGTTATCTGGCATGTGTCGCTTACCTCGATGGAGTAAAACCGAGTCTGGTGATGTGTCGTGGATATTATGCACGTACCTCACTGACTGCATACGACTTTGACGGAACGAAATTGACGATGCGGTGGGCACATGACTCCAAAGTATCCGGTTCGGGTGCTTTCGGACAGGGAAACCATAACTTGTCGGTAGCCGATGTGGACGGCGATGGATGTGATGAGATCGTTTATGGTGCCTGTGTCATCGATCATGATGGAAAAACACTCTATCGCACCGGGTTAGGGCATGGAGATGCCATTCATCTTTCCGATCTGGATCCCGATTTGGAAGGACTGGAAGTATTTTCACCTCATGAAGAAAAAACGGCTGCTTATGGATATGAGATGCATTCCGCCGGAACGGGTGAAGTCATCTTCGGCGAGAAGACCGGAACGGATGTGGGACGTGGCATTGCTGCGGATATCGACCCGAACTATCGTGGGTTTGAAATGTGGTCTACGGCCAATGGAAATGTGTACGATTGCAAAGGAAATATAATCGCGACTAAGAATCGTCCTTCAGTGAACTTCAGAGTATATTGGGACGGTGATTTGCAGGACGAATTGCTGGATGGGGTAAAGATAGACAAGTGGAACGGTACGAAAGTGAATCGCATGATTACTCTGTCTGATTATAGCAATGCCGCTTCTTGCAATTCGACCAAAGCCACTCCCAACCTGAGTGCCGATATCTTTGGCGACTGGCGCGAAGAGGTCATTCTGTGGGATTCGAAGACGTGTTCCGACCTGTTGGTTTTCACAACGGTGATACCTACTGAATATAAAATAACGACTCTGATGCACGATCACATTTATCGTATGGGAGTTGCCTGGCAGAATGTTGCTTACAATCAACCTCCTCATTTAGGCTATTACTTAGGAGATTGGGACACGGAAAATGCTTCATTTGCAAAGAAAGGAATCGGCTTTTTGAATCAGTCGGTAGAATTGGGCGAAGCGATTTCTCCTATTTCATATTCGTGGAAGAATGCCGAAGATGTAAAAATTACCGGGTTGCCGGAAGGGCTTACCGTTACGGTGGATAAAGAAGAGTGTCTCTTTACAATTGAGGGAACTCCGGGAGCAACAGGTACTTATGCATATACTATAGAGAGTGTCGGCGGGCTTACCGTGGCAACCCTTTCCGGAACGATTAAGGTGAAAGCTCCGGTGGTATTGAATGAACTGGCTTATTTCCCGTTTGATGAGACTACCGGTACATCGGCTGTCAATTCGGTATATGGAAAGGCCGAAGCGGTTAATTTCACTCCTACATGGATAAGCGGTGTTCGCCAACAAGCATTGGAGTTACCTGCAACTCCTGCCAACCGCAGAATGGAACAAGCCTCTTATGATGACCTGCAATTGGGAACTAAGGATTTCAGTGTTGAGTTGTGGTTCCGTTCCGACGGCGGTACCGGTGTCGACTGGTATCTGTTCCATAAAGGCAGCCACACAAAGAATGCTTCGACCGGTGCTACCGGAAAGTGGATGGGATTGCAGTATAAGAATGGAAATCTGACATTCGGCATCGATGACGATGTTACGAAATCCAATCTGGACATTCCTGCTACCCAGTATTTCAATGGCGAATGGAATCATGTGGTTTGTGTTCGTGATGGCGAATCCAAGACATTGAAGATGTATATCAACGGAGTGTTCCAAGGCGAAGTGACCGATAAGACCGGTGACATTTCGGAATCGGAGATGTTTGTGATCGGTAACTGCAATGTAAACTTCAATACCCCGTTTACCGGTGCAATCGATGAACTTCAGATTTATGAAGGAGCGATGAGTGCTGCTAAAGCGAAGGAACGTTATGAAGCCAATAAGCCGACGGGTATTTCGACGGAAAGAACTCTCCGTCCCGATGTGAATGTTTATCCGCTTTACTTTACGGATGAAATCACAATCGAGTTCCCGGTGGAGGTGTCAGGACGTGCTATGGTTTCGATGTATTCTGCTGCGGGTACGCTTGTGCATCAGACTGCCTATATGGTGGACGGAGGAGCAACACTGTACATCAGTGGGCTGGAAGGCTTGCCGAAGGGTGCCTATATGGTTGTAGTAGAAGTAGGAACAACGAAGTTTGTGAAGAAACTATTGAAATAACAGAATCAATCCGTTACCGGAAACAGCCGGATTAACGTGTGGATAACCGGTAATCGGAGTTGAAACAAGTAATCGTTTAAATCGTCTCTCAGTTGTGAGACGCGCGTCTCACAACTGAGAGATGTGCGTTTCATAATTGAGAGACGTTCGTCTCATGGATGTGAAGCGATAATAAAACATGCATCAAATATAACTCATTATTCATCATGAAACTTATCTTGTCTTTCCTGTTCGCTTTTCTTTTTCTGACTGCATCTGCCCAGTCCACCCATCGGCAATATCTTTCCGGTGAGGGGTTGAATCACACGGTGACATGGGACTTTTATTGTTCCGATGGGAATAACAGTCAGCGGTGGAGCAAAATCGAAGTGCCTTCACAATGGGAGTTGCAGGGCTTCGGAACGTATACTTACGGGCGTTGGTATAAGGAGAAAGGAGTGAAGAATCCCAGTATGGAAACCGGAATTTACCGGCATTCGTTCAAGGTGCCGAAAATGTATAAGGATCATACGGTACGGATTGTCTTTGACGGGGTGATGACGGATACGGAAGTTTTTGTCAACGGTTTTCCGGCCGGCCCGGTTCATCAAGGCGGATTTTATCGTTTCTCGTATGATATCACCGACCTGCTGAATGTGGGTGGAAAGAACAAGCTGGAAGTACGCGTCAATAAACATTCGGCAAATAAATCCGTCAATGCCGCCGAGCGTAAGGCCGACTGGTGGCTGTTTGGGGGGATTTATCGTCCGGTGTGGCTCGAGATAAAGCCCAAAGAACATATCGGAAGGATTGCGGTCAACGCTTCTGCCGATGGAGAACTGCAAGCGGATGTTTATTTGACCGGTGCCCGTCCGGGTTACCGGTTGTCTGCTGCAATCGCTTTTCCAGATGGTAGCAATAAGACCGAAGAACGGTTCTTCACACTTGCAGATACCGCTTCCATGTATCGGATAAATACCCGGTGGAAAGAGGTCCGTACCTGGACACCGGAGACTCCGAATCTCTACCTCCTTACCTTGAAACTGCTCGATGCAGAAGGCCGTACCCTTCATCAGCATCAAGAGCGTATCGGATTCCGTACGGTAGAATTCCGTCCTAAAGACGGGCTTTATGTCAATGGAGTGAAGATTGTGATGAAAGGCATCAACCGTCATTCATTCCATCCTGACGGCGGGCGTACCACAAACAAAGAAATCAGCATTCAAGATGTACTGCTGATCAAAGAAATGAACATGAACGCAGTCCGTTCCCATTATCCGCCGGATACTCATTTTCTGGAAGCTTGCGATTCGTTGGGACTTTTTGTGATCGACGAGTTGGCCGGTTGGCAAAATGCTTATGACTCAACAGTGGGAAGGCGGCTTTTGGAAGAGATGGTAGTCCGGGACGTCAATCATCCTTCTATTGTGCTTTGGAGCAATGGCAATGAAGGAGGGTGGAATACGGCACTCGACAAGTATTTTTCCTGCTATGATCCCCAGCAACGTCACGTGATTCATCCGTGGGCAGACTTTAACGGACTGGATACGCATCATTATCCGGCCTATCTCACCGGTGTGGGGCGTTTTACAAACGGCTATAATGTGTTTATGCCCACCGAGTTCATGCATGGGCAATATGATCAGGGACATGGTGCCGGACTGGAAGATTTCTGGGCGAACTATATCTCGCATCCTCTCTTTGCCGGTGGTTTTATGTGGGCTTTCTCTGATGAGGCAGTACGTCGTTCCGACCATAACGGGCAGTTGGACTCCGATAAGTTCAATGCCCCCGATGGTATTGTAGGCCCTTATCGTGAGCGCGAAGGAAGTGTTTATACGGTACGTGAGGTATGGGCGCCCATACAGTTCCGTCAACTTTATATTACCCCTTCTTTTCGGGGAGAGTTTGCTCTGACCAATACGTATTTGTATACCAATTTGCGGGATTGCCGGATGAACTACCGTCTTTATCGGTATCCTTCACCTCTACGGGAAGAAGCGTTATCTTGCTGTATCGATTCCGGCGAAGTTCGTCTGCCGTTTTTGTGTCCCGGTGAAACGGGATATGCACGTATGCAGATGCCTTCCAGTTTTTGGGAAGCCGATGTTTTGGAACTTGAAGCTTTCGGGCCGGATGGAAAAAGTATTTGTAATTGGACGTGGCCCGTACGCTATGCCGGTGATTACCTGAAGCGCGAAATACCCCGTTCCGTTCCGAAACAGGAGAGGGCGTCCGTGCTTCAGGATCACGATTCGTTGGTGACGCTTTCGGCCAATGATATTACTGTCACTTTTCGTAAGGCGGATGCAACGATTGCCCGTGTCCAAAAGGGAAAAGAAGGAGTGGAAGTCCCTCTGACGGATGGCCCTCTGCCGGTGGGTATGAAAATGGAGTTTACCCGCTATACGGTCCGGATGGATGGGGAAGATGCTGTTTTCTGTGCCCATTACCGGGGTGGGGTCGATTCTATCCAATGGCGTATGTCTCCTTCCGGCTTGTTGTCGATGGATGCTGTTTTGCTGAACCGGGCGTCCGGTGGAGGTGGGTTTGATGATGCGTTCATGGATGAGGCGGTACTTAACTTGGGGCTTACTTTTTCTTATCCCGAGCAGGAGTGTACCGGCATGCGCTGGTTGGGGCGGGGCCCTTATCGTGTATGGAAGAACCGGGTGAAGGGAACGAATTATGCCGTTTGGCAGAAAGATTACAATAACACGGTCACCGGAGAAAGTTTCGGGAATCTTGTTTATCCGGAGTTCAAAGGTTATCATGCGAATCTTTATTGGGCTACGGTGCAGCACCGGACGGCTCCTTTTACGGTATACACAGCCACCGACGGGCTTTTCTTCCGTCTGTTTACTCCGGAAGAACCGGCCGGCCGGCAGAATGGGGTGAATACGATGCCTGATTTCCCGTCCGGGGATATCTCGTTTCTATTGGATATTCCGGCTATCCGTTGTTTCAAGCCTATATCGCAGCATGGTCCTCATAGCCAACCCGGGATTGTGCGTATAAAGAAAGGAGATGAAGGGCTGCGTATCCGTTTGTTATTCGATTTTCGTTAATATTATCATAATGATCATTGCAAGCATCAAATAGTGCATTCTATTCGTGCAGGTCATGGAGTATCTTTGTCTTATCGATTAAGACATAACAAAAGGAGAAGCTTTATTACGGTTGAGTGTTAGTTTAAAGGGTTTTTAAGTTAGTGAAGTAAAATGCAATTCTGCACTGTTAAGTTTCTCGTGCAACTGTTTATTTATTAGTTTAATAAGTTGCTTTGTGTTTATTCTATGGATAACGGGGATAAAATCTGTGAAGAATTTATCCCCGTTTAGCATATGTATTTGTTTAATCTTCTTTCAGTTCATCACTCGTCTCACGGCCGAAGCTCCGGTATTCCAGTGGGGTGAATCCCGTGCGTTTCTTGAAAAGTGAGAAGAAGTGTTCGGTCGATTTATAGTCGAGCATGAAAGAGATCTCCTTGACGGACTGAGAGGTGCCTATCAGTAGTTGTTTCGCTTTGCGGAGTTTGAGTTCCTGGAAATATTTGGCCGGGGCATATCCGGTATAGTCTTTGAATACCTTGCGGAACCAGGAATAGCTGATGTTGAGTTTTAATGCTAATTCTTCCGGGTCTATGTTTTTGAAGACATTTTCATTCATGATGATCTTTGCCTGTTCGATCTTTTGGTCTACGTCTCCTATTTCGAATATTTTGTTTTTCGATATGGACAGGATCATTCCGATAATGTGCAGTACTATTCCCGACAGGTATTGCTGTGCCGATATTTTATCGGCTTCTGCCACTTCCAGTGCACGGGAGAATAGTGCGACCAGCTCTTCATTCAGACCGACTTCCAGTATTTGGTTGTCTTTGGACAAGAAAGAGCTTTTGATTATGTCATCGATAATCGGTCCTTCAAAACCGATGTAATATTCATTCCACCCTGTCTGTTGCATCGGTTGATAGGTATGCCATTGTCCGGGAAACAGAATAATGACGCGCCCTTTGCACACTTGTCTTTCGTCTGTTGAATCCGAAGTAAAAAGTCCCCTTCCTTTGGTGATATACAGAATTTGATATTCGCGGAGGGTACGTCCTTTTTGTGCGTTAAAGAAATAGCCGGATGGATGGTCTTTCAAAGGGTAGGGTGAATTAGGTTGGATGGATTGAAAGCCTACGGTGTTTATCCAAAGTCCGAATTTGCGGTCCATGTCGTTTACAATCAAATACTTGAATTCTACTCCTAAGTCATTATAGCTGTTCATACGTGTCCTCCATAATATTCATAGCTACAAAAATAAATAATATTTTTTTAAATCCAACATATCTCTCACAAAAACAACGTTTTGCAATTGATTTTCGGCAAATGTGGAAAGGTTTTCGCTACTGACAAATTACACAGCATTTCAGTCACTATGTATAGATACCCTTTGCCGGCAATCGCCTATCTTTGTAGCATCTATTCATTTATATAATTACAGAACAATACCATGAAAAAACTACTTTACCCGTTTGTGGTTCTGGCGTTGATGGCTTGTGGCGAAAAACAACAAGCGCCCATCGATCGCGAAGCACTTGTCGATCGTAATTCTCCTCAAGTAACTGCTTTTGATTCTTTAGCTTCCCTTTCTGTAGGCAATGGCGAGTTTGCCTTTACGGTAGATGCTACCGGTTTGCAGACATTCCCCGAAATGTATACGAAGGGGGTTCCGTTGGGAACGCAAAGCCAATGGGGCTGGCATGAATTTACAAACCCCAAAGGGTACAGGCACGAGGAAACACTGAAAGATTATGATTTTGGTCGCGGACGTATGGAACCTTATTCGGTGCAGTTCAATGAAGACGGCCGGCAGAAAGAGGCTGCCAACTGGTTCCGTGTCAATCCCCACCGCCTGCACCTCGGTATGGTGGGCTTTGAATTTGGACGTGATCCTCTTGCCGTGGCGCAGGTGACGGATATAAAACAAAAACTGAACCTTTGGGAAGGTGTCATCAATAGTAGCTTTAAATTGGATGGCAAACCGTTTGAGGTACAGACCGCCTGTCATCCGAAAGCCGATATGGTGGCTGCCACCATTCGATCGGAAGCGCATGCCGGCGTCAATTTCCGTTTCCCGTATCCTACAGGTGGCCATTGTGATGATGCTTGCAACTGGACTTCGAATGATAAGCACTCTACGGCCATTGTCAGTCAGGATGAACAACAGGTTGTATTGAAACGTACCTTGGATGCCACTACCTATTATGTAACGATTCGTTGGGAGGGCAAAGCAACGTTCGGAGAAAAAGAGAAAAACTATTTTGTGCTTACCCCCGAAGAGGATACCCTGGCATTTACTTGTGCCTTTACTCCGGAAAATTCTTCTCCGGAAATGTCTACTTCCGAACAGACCCGGCAGGCTGCCGCCCAATATTGGACCGCTTTCTGGAAAAATGGCGCTGCTGTTGACTTTTCTGCCTGTACGGATGAACGTGCCGGAGAATTGGAACGTCGTGTCGTATTGAGCCAATATCTGCTCGCCATCCAATGTGCCGGAACTACTCCGCCACAAGAAACCGGACTGACTTATAATTCCTGGTTCGGTAAATTCCATTTGGAAATGATCTGGTGGCATCAGGCGCAATTTGCTTTGTGGAATCGTGCCGATCTGCTTGACCGCACTTTAGGATGGTACGAAACTGTAGAGCCCGTTGCCCGTGAAATAGCCGGCAGACAAGGTTTTGATGGAATACGTTGGATGAAGATGACCGATCCGAGCGGCACGGAGGCGCCTTCTAAAGTAGGCAGTTTCCTGATCTGGCAACAGCCGCATTTCATCTATCTGGCAGAACTGGTGTATCGCAACAATCCTTCGGATGAAATAATCAGGAAATACAACCGGCTGGTACAGGAAACCGCCGACTTTATGTATTCCTTTGCTACTTATGATGAATTGGAAGGGCGTTTTGTGTTGAAAGGTGCTATTCCCGCGCAAGAAACGCTTCGTGCTTCTGAAACAGTAAACCCTCCTTTCGAGCTCTCGTACTGGCATTTCGCTATGGAGACAGCACAGAAATGGCGCGAGCGTGCCGGTGAAAAGCGGAATTTGGAATGGGATGAGATGATTGATAAACTCTCTCCGTTGGCCTATAATGAAGATAAACTGTATCTGGCTGCCGAAACAGCTACGGATACTTATAAGGACATTCGTTTCACCTCCGATCATATGGCCGTGTTGGGTTCAGTCGGTATCCTTCCGATGAATAAACTGATTCGCGATGATTATATGAAAAATACCCTGCATTGGATTTGGGACAACTGGAACTGGGGTAAAACCTGGGGATGGGATTATCCGATGACAGCTATGAATGCCGCCCGTTTGGGTGAACCGGAAAAGGCTGTCGGTGCCCTGCTGATGGACAAACGCACCAATACTTATCTGGTGAACGGACACAATTACCAGGATGGCCGTCTGCGCGTATACCTGCCCGGTAACGGTGGCTTGTTGACTGCCATCGCCATGATGTGTGCCGGATGGGACGGTTGCCAGGTTGAAAACCCCGGCTTCCCGAAAGACGGAACTTGGAATGTACGCTGGGAGGGACTGAAACCGATGCCGTAAAATAATGAAGCCTCTCCCCAACCCTCTCCGGGGGAGAGGGGGTACAGATACTCTTGTCTATTAATTGGATACTTTTGTCTATTAATCAGTTGCAAAACTAACTTAGCTCCCTCTCCTACGGAGAGGGTTGGGGAGAGGCTTCGTTCCTATTGAATAATTATTAATCATGAATCGTTATTTATCTTTCTTTTTATTAAGTTGTTTCGGTTTGTCGGCCGGATGCGTGTGTGCGCAGAAGCCGGTAAAGCGAATCGGAGATTTTATAGAATCCACTTCTTATAATGATCATAAACGGGGAGCATCCCGCAGTTTGCAATATTATCCGGAGGGGGATGATTTTGTTTGTGTCAATGGTAAGAATCGTTATACACGTGCTTTATATGGCAGTTGGTCTCCTTTCCGGTTGGAAACGAGTGACCGGCCTGTATTTGCCACTTATGATAAACGGAACAGTAAGAATATCCGTTTCAGGATTTCCATGCCCGGTGGTTACTCGGCCATGCTCGATTCTGTAGGTTATTGTGAAGCCCGCTATACGCCCGGGCGCCGGAGTTATCATCTCACTGACCCGGCTTGGGGAAAAGGAGAACTTCGTATCTCTGCTTTGGCATTGCCGGATGTTGATGGGGCTATCTGGAAGCTGGAACCGGTCGGTTTCTCTTCTCAGTCGGTGCTTACGGCCGTTATGTCGGAGATCAAGGCACACCGTCTGAATCGTAATGGCGATATGGGTGCCGATCCGGCCGATAGCTTCGAAGCACCGGAGAATCCGCAGCAAGTGGAGACTTGTGATATACGCCTGAAAAATGGGGTTGCTTATCTGGTGTTCCGGGATTTCTCTATTAAAATGCTTGGCAAGAAAGAGGGAAGCCGCTTGTATGAAAAGGCGGAAAAGGCCCGTGCGGAATTGGCTTCCCGTATCCGGATAGAAACGCCGGATGCTTATTTGAATACGCTGGGAGGGGCTCTTGCCCTTGCTGCCGATGGAATTTGGGATGGGCAAGTCTGGTTGCATGGTGCGGTAGGTTGGCGTATGCCGCTAAGTGGCTGGCGCGCTGCTTATACAGGGGATGCTTTAGGCTGGCACGATCGGGCCCGTACGCATTTTGATGCCTATGCGGCCAGCCAAGTCACAGAGGTTCCCAACACGATACCTCATCCGGCACAGGATTCCGTCCTTAATCTGGCCCGTTCGGAAAAGCGGTGGGGGACTCCCCAATACAGCAATGGGTATATTTGCCGTAATCCCCGCAACAATACCCAGATGCATCATTACGACATGAATCTTTGCTATATAGACGAACTGCTTTGGCATTTCAACTGGACGGGAGATTTGGAGTATGCCCGCCAGATGTGGCCGGTGCTCGTCCGCCATCTGGCATGGGAGAAGTTGAATTACGATCCCGATAATGACGGGCTTTATGATGCTTATGCATGTATCTGGGCCAGTGATGCCCTTTATTACAACAGTGGTGCCGTCACTCATTCTTCTGCCTATAATTACCGTGCCAATAAGATGGCGGCTGTTATTGCCGAAAAAATCGGTGAAGACCCTACGCCTTACCGGGAAGAAGCCGGGAAGATATTACGGGCCCTTAATGCACGTTTATGGTTGTCTGATAGAGGACATTGGGCCGAATATCAGGATTATATGGGGCATCGCCGTTTGCATGAGTCTGCCGGAGTGTGGACCATCTATCATGCCCTCGATAGTGAAGTGGCCGACCCTTTTCAAGCTTATCAGGCTACCCGTTATGTCGATACGGAAATTCCTCATATCCCTGTTCGTGCCAACGGCTTGGAAGAAAAAGGGTATGCCACCATTGCTACGACCAACTGGTTGCCTTACTCATGGAGCGTCAATAACGTAGCTTTTGCAGAGGTGATGCATACGGCACTGGCCTATTTCCAGGCAGGGCGTCCGGAAGCCGGATATAAGCTGATGAAGAGCTCTGTCCTCGACGGCATGTACATCGGTGATAGTCCGGGCAATTTCGGGCAGATTAGTTTTTATGATGCCGCCCGTGGGGAGTGTTATCGTGATTTCGGTGATCCGGTAGGGGTTGCTTCCCGGCTTCTGATTCAGGGATTATTCGGGATTCTGCCCGATGCTCTGAATGACAAGTTGGTGATTCGTCCCGGGTTTCCGGCAGAATGGGATAAAGCGTCTCTTGCCACTCCCGATTTATCTTACCGTTTCCGTCGTGAGGGAATGCGGGATATTTATACGGTCAAACAGCATTTTGCCAATCCGATGGAGCTGAGTTTACAGATAAATGCTTTTAAAGAGAGAATCGAGTCGGTGAAGGTAAACGGCGTTTCTGCCAAATGGGCATTTGTAGAATCCGCTTCGGGCTGTCCGGTGATGGCTGTCACGGCACCTGCTGCCGGGGAGACGGTTGTTGAAATTATTTGGAGCGGTGCTTCCCTTCGGAGGCTTTCTCAGGAGCCGTTGGAAGTACATCCCGGACAAGACTTTTCCTTGACGGCTTTGGAAGGCACTGTTTATGATAAATTTTATGATCCTCAAGGGATACTTGTTGATCCTACTGTAGATAAAAAACGGTTAGCGGCTCGGATTTCCGGTCAAACGGGGCATCATACTTTTTTTGTATTGGTAGAACAAGAGGAAATGAAATGGTGGCAACCGGTGAATGTAAATATAAAGCAGGAGATGATGCCGGCCGTTCTCCCGTTCACCCATGTAAAGGCGGATTCGTGCGAACCAATCGATATCACTTCGGCATTCAATGCTTCGGTTACCGATATCTATCGTAATGAGTATCTTTCTCCCCGTTCGCCTTACACTACTTTGCAACTTCCGAAACAGGGAATTGGAGAATGGTGTCATCCCACGTTGACGGCGGATATCGATGATTCCGGCATGAGAGCATTGGTACGTGACGGGCTGCTGTCTACTAATTTAGGAGTATCGTTCCGTACACCGGAAAAAGGAAATAACATCGCTTTCACCTCCTTGTGGGATAATTATCCGGATAGTCTGTCGATACCTCTTACGGGCAGAGCCTCCCGTGCCTATCTGTTGATGGCCGGTAGTACGAACCATATGCAATGTCATATTGTCAATGGGGTCGTTCGTGTGCATTATGCAGATGGAACCGCAGAGACTTTAGAACTTGTCAATCCGGAAAACTGGTGTCCGATCGAACAGGACTTTTATGTCGATGGTATGGCTTTCCGGCTCCAATCTCCTCGTCCGTATCGTCTACATCTTAAATCAGGATTGGTCAGTAATAATCTTGAAAAAGATTTGAATATAACTGGAGTATACGGACGCCCGATCGATGGGGGTGCGGGGATACTGCTCGATATGCCATTGAATCCGGATAAGGATTTGAAGCGTATAACCTTGGAGACCGTATCCAATGATGTCGTTATCGGCTTAATGGGAATTACCTTACAAAAATAAAAGAATGAATGAACCGCATTGTATTAAACGAAACATCCTATTTCGGTGCTGGCTGCCGTAGCGTGATCGCTGTGGAAGCCGCCCGTTGTGGATTCAAGAAAGCTTTCTTTGTGACCGACAAAGATCTCATCAGGTTTGGCGTAGCTGCCGAAGTAATGAAAGTATTCGAAGCTAATAATATCCCCTATGAGCTTTACAGTGATGTGAAAGCCAATCCGACCATTGCCAATGTGCAGAACGGAGTAGCTGCCTACAAGGCGTCGGGTGCCGATTTTATTGTAGCGTTAGGTGGAGGTTCTTCTATCCAATGCTTTGCTGTTACCGTATGTCATGGAGTATAACGCGGAATCTCCGGCTGCTTCGAAATACATCCGGATTGCCGGGGCGATGGGAGTAAATACGGATGGCATGACGGAGGCAGAAGGGTGCAGGCAGCTATCGATGCAGTGAGAACCCTTTCGGTAAGCATCGATATTCCTCAGAAACTGCATGAAATCAATGTCAAAGAAGAAGATATTCCGGCATTGGCCGTAGCTGCTTTTAATGATGTGTGTACCGGAGGTAATCCGCGTTCCACCTCTATAGAAGATATTGAAGCTATTTATCGGAAGGCTTTTTAAAGTTCCGGGTACCGGTATTCCGCTTAAAAAGAGTGTAACCAACATCTCTATTAAATTTAAAATCACCCATACCACAGTTTTAACTGCGCTGTAAAAGTTGGATATAAAACTTTAGGAGTGCAGTTCTATTTGACTGTGGCATGGGTGATTCTATTGAAAGGGGCATTTTCTTAGTTCCTGTTTTTGTGAAGTTTCACGGTTTTAGTTGCCGTCCGGTTTTTCTATTTCTGTAAACGGACTGTCATTCCAATGAAAGTTTTCCACAGCGTCCGGATGTGCCGGATCGTAAGGCTGGTAATCTTCCCTCAGGTATTGAATAAGGTCAATTTCTGCTTTCTTCATCCCTTCGATCACACATTTGGCAATCTGATATGCACCATAGGGGTTGAAATGGGTATTGTCTTCCAAAGCTTTATCTTGTCCCGGATAAGTACCTGCCGGATAGTGTACGAAAGCTTTCTTTGAGGCTTCTACTCCCATGGCTTCGTATAGGGTGCGGGTCATTTCGTTCAAGTCTATTAAAGGAACGTTCTCTTTGGCGGCCAGCCAACGCATGGCATCCGGATAATCCTCGTGTGTGTCTTGTATTTTACCGTCTGCTCCGAAACTGCGACGTTGGGTCGGGGTGACCAATACGGGATGTGCCCCGTGTGCACGGGTTTCGTCTATAAAGGTTTTCAGGCTGGTCATATAAGAGTAGAATGCTCCTTTCCCGGGTCCTTTCTGCTTTTGGTCATTATGGCCGAACTCCATGAATACATAGTCTCCGGGCTTCATTTGGGTTAGTGCCTTTTTCAAGCGTTTGGCTGCAATGAATGTATTGGCGCTTTCTCCGGATTCGGCATAATTGGCAAAGCAGATATTTTCATTGAAAAAACGTGGAATCATTTGTCCCCAACTTCCCCAAGGCTCATTATCCTGGTCTACTACTGTAGAATTTCCGCATAAAAAGACAGTGGGGACATTGTCCGTTCTCTCTATCGTTAATTCCGATACGCAAGGTGATTTTCCATTAAATTCTAATGTCAGCTTATCGTCCCAGTTCAGTTTGCGTTTTTCACGAGGTTTGATGCGTACTTGCTCGGTGTCCGAAATACGGGTGTTTCGCTTATTGATGGTAAATATGCAAGGTATCATTTCTCCTTTCTCGCTTTTAATGTTCTCAAAGAACAAACGACGCGATTCGCCTCTTATGGTAGTTTCTCCTCTCTTCTTACCGGATCCTAACAGTACTGTTATTCTATAATTTCCATCGGGAATTTGTACGGAAAAGAAAAAAGGAGCTGTATCTGAGGAGGTCGATACTGGCTGCAAGTCATAGCCGTATCCTTTACTTTCCGAAAAGAGATCGGTAGGGGTAACTTTAATGTAACCTTCTTTTGTGCTTTTTTCTTGCCTGAAATCGAATTTATAGTTTTGTGCCGTACTTGTTAAGACAGTGAACAATCCAACTGTCAAAATAGAAATGTTTTTATGTATTCTCATGATAATATAATATTGAAAAAGACTTTCTGTAATGAAAGTGCTAATTTACAATATTTTATTGTTAAAAGGAATACTGAATTGCTGTAAAAAATAAGTTTCGAATATTGTACTATTCTATATGATGGAAAAAGTATTTAATGTGCTTTTTCAATGCAGGGATTTTCAAACTGAGCTGATGCTTTTTACGTTGATCCCTGATGTTACGTTGATCCGGAATCAACGCACTCAGAACACAGTAAAAAAAGAAAAACGACAAACGATTTTGCTCGTTTGTCGTTTTCTGTCGGAATGAGGCGACTCGAACGCCCGACCCCTACGTCCCGAACGTAGTGCGCTACCAACTGCGCTACATTCCGCTCTTGAAAGTGGTGCCACCAGGAATCGAACCGGGGACACAAGGATTTTCAGTCCTTTGCTCTACCAACTGAGCTATGGCACCTTTCTTGTTTGCGGGTGCAAAGATAGGTATATTTTTTAATACTGCAATATCTGGAGGGAAAAAATGTAATATTTTGGTTATATAATCTTTTTAAGAGCTATCGGTATTTTTCATATCCAATAAGAAAAGGAGGTATACCTAAACTAACTCAGGTATACCTCCTTTTTCTTCATGCCAAATAGTAAGTTTATGTTTTGGGAGTATTATCCTTGCTTGCAGCATTGTTTCCAACGTTGTTTGTAGAGGTGGACGATGCTACCGGCGCATCGGTTGCTGCACTGGTTGTCGGAGCTGCTTTAGCCGTGGTAGCAGTTGTAGTAGCGGCGGTTACCGTTGCTGTGGCTGCTTGTGATTGAACTTGAGCTTGTTCTTCCCAATGGAAAGGCTCGAAGTTGCTGTTCGGATCTACCCATGACGGCTTTTTGGAAGCGTAGATGATAAACGGAGCTATCACTACGACAATTGCGCCGACAATAAGAACGGTGAACCATACGGTGTTGCTACCTGTGGAAATCTGGCTGGGCGGAATAAAGCTCAATATGAATGCGAGTAATGAACCGCAGAAACCGAGACCGCCGATAAGCCACATCAGGCCGTTGCCTTTCTTACCGATACGGAACGGACGATCTGTCTTCTTCATGTTATAACGCAGATAGATGGCGCCGGAGAACATGAGCAGGTACATGACCAGATAAAGGATTACTGTCAACTGTGACAGAATCTGGTAAAAGCTCTGTACGGAAGGCATGACGACGAAAAGAAGACTCAATACGGTTACGGCAATACCTTGTACGAAAAGAATGTTTTTCTGTACGCCTACCTTGTTGGTCTTCTGGAAGAACGGAGGCATATAACCGGCCTTACCTACGGCAAAGATACCTTTTGACGGACCGGCAACCCATGTCAACACACCGGCCAACACACCGAATGCCAATGCGATGGCGATGATCGGTGACAACCAGGAAGCGTGGATGTATTTGAAATAGTTATCAAAACCGACCAGCAAGCTTTGTGTCAGACTGATGTCATTGGCGGGGATGATGATACCTAATGCGAAAGTTCCCAATACGAAGATGACTACTGTAATCAAAGCACCGATAAATACGGCTTTCGGATAGTTCTTAGTAGGGTTTTCCACATCTTTTACGTGGATACCGCCCATTTCCATACCGGCATAAAAGAGGAAGATACTTGCTGCAAGAACTACATTGTCGAATTTCGTGAAGTCGGGGAAGAAACTGCTGTGGAAGTCCAGGTTGGAGTGTCCACCGGTAGCCAGATAGACGATGCCGAGAATAATCAGCAGGGCTGCCGGGATGATGGTACCGACCATACCGCCGATTTTCGCAACTTTACCTACCCATCCCATACCTTTAAGAGAGATGAAAGTGGCAAGCCAGTAGATGATCAGTACGACGGCCAGCGTATAGTATTTATTACTTGCCAGTGACATGTCGTGAGCGTCGTTCATTCCGATGAAGGCGATGGAAACGGCACCGAATGTCAGAACGGTAGGATACCAGATGGTACTTTCGATCCATTGCACCCAGATAGCCAGGAAACCGAACTTTTTGCCGTAGGCTTCACCTACCCAGCGGAATACACCGCCTTGCTTGTCTTGAAACATGGCAGCCAGTTCCGCTGCAACGAGCGAAGTCGGTATCAAAAAGACAATGGCTGCGAAAAGATAGTAGAAGGCCGAACTCATACCGTACACGGCCTCGGCAGGAAGTCCGCGTAGGGATACTACTGCCGTTACATTCATGATAGCCAGGGTGAATACCCCTAATTTTGCTACTTGTTTAATATTTGCCATAAGTTAAGGTTTTAAGTGAAAAATATTTTTAAGTCTGCTTTATAACAACATTAGGCAAGAGATGTTTTTGGAGGATAGCGTCAAACTTGGTTAATTAACATAAGGTAAGCTCTAAACAAAGCGGGCATATAGTTGTTTCTTCTGCATTGCAAGAATAAGATGTATAATTACTAAATAAGTAAGTTTATGAAAACTGCCCTTACTGATTTTGCGCTGCAAAAGAGGGGGATATATGGCATTTTGCATGTCATCATACTGTTACTGTCCCTCTTCTTGGTTATCAGCATTTCTGTGGATACATTCAAAGGTATCCCGTTTTACACACAGTCTCTGTACATGAAGGTACAGTTATGGATTTGTATCCTGTTCCTGTTCGACTTTATTCTCGAACTTTTTTTGTCGAAGGACAAACTGCGTTATTTCGGCACACATTTTCTTTTTCTATTGGTAGCTATCCCGTATCAGAATATTATAGCTTATATGGGTTGGACATTTTCGCCGGAGATTACCTACATGCTCCGGTTCATTCCCTTGGTGCGGGGAGGATATGCAATGGCAATCGTAGTGGGATGGCTGACGTATAACAAAGCATCCAGCCTGTTTATTTCTTATCTGACGATGTTATTGGCTACGGTTTATTTTGCCAGTCTGGCATTCTTCGTGATGGAGCATAAAGTGAATCCGTTGGTAGTGGGTTATGGGGATGCTCTTTGGTGGGCGTTTATGGATGTGACGACGGTCGGTTCCAATATTATTGCGGTGACTGCTACCGGACGGGTTTTGTCTGTACTGTTGGCTGCATTGGGAATGATGATGTTTCCGATATTCACAGTTTATGTCACCAGCTTGATTCAGAAGAAGAATAAAGAGAAGGATGAGTATTATGAACAGTTGGCGAGTGAAAAACAACAGCAGCAACAGCAACAACAGCCGGTAGCTGATAAATAATCATATGCCAATAAGCTAATATGCCAATGTGCCAATTCGTTGATGTGTCGATGCGCCGATGTATCCGGGGATGAAAAGCGGATTTGAGGAAAAGATATTAAATGCGTGACTAATCTGTCTTTTTGCTGGTATATTACGGTGTTTTGTGACGGGTACTTTGCGGGTATAATTGTAACTGGAGAATAAACTGCATAACAAAATGAATAATAGTTGTTCTTTCTTGTATATTTTTGACCTTATCCGGATAAATATGCGATTTGTCCCGGTGTGTTAACTCGATTATCCCGGTATGTTAGGCTCGGTTCCTCTACGAGGAACGGTCCGAAACTCTACGGGAAACCATAAGAAGCTCTACGGGAAAAGTAAATTCCTTCATAAAGAACGCTTTTTTACGCTGGTTGGTTACGGAGTCTTGCTTGTAACCGAATGTGAAAAAGTAGGGTATAAACCTGAATTTGTAATAAATAGTATAGCTGTTGTAGATGATGGGGAGCTATCTGTTGTATTATTGATTGTATTTCGTGCAATCTGAATGAGTAAAGATGGAAATGGCGGTCGTTTTTGAAAGGTCTGCTTATATTGTTCCTGATGAATGGATTCTGCAGGGATAGGAATACCATTTTGACAATTTGTAAGTGGGAAAGCATATAGGGGATAGTTCTGTATAGGAAGAATGATACTAAAAAGAGGCTACTGCCCTTATCGGGCAGTAACCTCTACAAAAAAAAGGACAGAACTTTTATTCAACTACAGTAACTTGCTCGCCGTTGAATATATTCAACCCCAGCTTATTCATAATAAATTTGATTGCCAATTGAGCCTTTACGGAGTTGCCCGAACCATCCAGTGGAGGTGCAAAAGCGGAAACTCCCATTACGCCCGGCAATACACCCATTACACCGCCGCCTACACCGGTTTTAGCCGGAATACCGGAGGTATACATCCAGTCGCCCGTATGCTCATAGAAGCCCACGGAGGCAATCATCGACGTAATCTTCGGAGTCAGTTCGGCTTCGAAAACCTGTTTGTTTGTCACAGGATTTACCCCGTGATTTGCTATCGTACCGGCAGCTACGGACAACATTTCTGCTGTAACGCCCAGTGAACACTGACGCGTGTACAGATCGAGCGACATATCCGGATCATCGTAAATTCGATTGTAGTTCTTCAATAACCAGGCTATCGACCGGTTGTTGAAGTTGGTGGCAGATTCGGATTTGTACAGTTCGTCAATCAATTGCGGAGCATCGCCGCAAAGATCCGTAATATTCTCTACGATTGCATTCCATTTTTGGGTAGCTTCACCGACCGGTTGCACCATAGAGCAAGCGGAAATCGCTCCCGCATTGACCAACGGTGTAGAGGGATGATCGTTTTCCAGAAGGATAGCGATGATAGAGTTGAAGGGCAATCCGGTGGCATCGGCACCGATCATATCCAATATCTTCTGAGCACCGTATTGACGGAGAACCAGAATGGCCGTATGGACTTTGGATACCGATTCTATGCCGAAACGGTAATTGTAATCACCTATTGTGATTTTCTGGCCATTCAGCAGGCAGATACTAATGCCGAACAGGTTCTTGTCGATATTGGCGAGGTAGGGGATGTAGTCGGCATTTTTTCCGTCCGTGTTGCCCTTCACCTGCTCATAAGCCTGTTGTGCCACCTCTTTTATTTGAGATATAGAAATCTTTTTCATAAGATAAAACATTTTTGGATTTACGATTGGACGATTGACGATTTACGATTGAAAGCACTCCTTGAAATGATTCTACAGAGATACTCCAATCGTTCATCACTTCACTTTAGAGATACTCCAATCGTAAATCGTCAATTGTCTAATTGTAAATAATTTTATTTTTTAGTCGATTGTGGCTTACCTGTATGGTTGAATACCTTTGTGGCTACCGGCAGATTCTTATCTTGGGCGATACGTGTGGTAGTAGGATATTCCAGTTTTTCCAATTCGGTAATGGCGTTCTTGATGTCACCTAACAGCATATCTGCCATATCACGGCTGAATCCTTGACGGACAACGATACGCATCACTACATAATCTTCTAATTTGGACGGCAAGGTATAAGCCGGAACCATCCATCCGCTCTGAGCCAGTTTGTCTTGCAAATCATACAAAGTCCATTTGGCATCCTTGGCATATTCCGGTTTCATGTACCAGATAAACAATGGGTTCACTACGTCTTCTGAGTAGTTGACGAACGGAGTCATCTTGGCAATCTCACCGTGGAGATACTTGGCGATCATCAATGAGTTGTACTGTACTTCTTTATATCCCTGGAATCCCAAACGGATAAATTGATAGTATTGTCCCAAAATCTGGGCAGCCGGACGAGAGAAGTTCAGGCCTACCTGTGTGATGTTGGCACCTAAGTAATTGACGCTGAATGACATTTCTTCGGGAAGATATTCTTTGCCTTTCCAACAAACCCAACCGAGACCCGGATAAACCAAGCCGAACTTATGACCGGAGGTACTGATAGAGAGTACCCATTTCAAACGGAAGTCCCATTTGATTTCCGGATATAGGAACGGAAGGATAAAACCGCCACTTGCAGCATCTACGTGGATAGGAATGTCGTAGCCGGTTTTGGCATTGTAAGCATCGAGCGCTTTGTCGAGCGCTTCTACATCGTCATTCAATCCTGTCCATGTAACGCCCTGGATAGGAACAATACAGATGGTGTTTTCATCACACATCTTCAGTGCTTCTTCCGGATCAAGGGTTGTCTTTTCCAGTGTCAAAGGCACTTCGCGCATTTCGATCTGCCACAGTTGGGCAAATTTTTCCCATACTACCTGGAAGCCGGTAGAAATAACAAAATTCGGTTTGTCTACGGGTTTACCCTGAGCCTGACGTTTTTTGCGCCAGCGTAACCATGCAGCGACACCACCCAACATACAAGCTTCTGAAGAACCGATAGCTAATGCACCGGTTTTCCAGTCGTCTTTTTCCGGAGTATTCCACAGGTTGGCCATGATGTTGATGCATTTACCGTTCATTACAGCGATACGGGGATATTCTGTTTCATCGATGTAGTTGATATTGATGGCTTCATTCATCAGTTTGGTGGCATATTCGTCCATGTAAGTGGTGACGAAAGTAGCCAGGTTCAGTCGGGGCTGAGTCTGTGCGAATGTTTCATCTTTTACCATTTGGTAGGCGATTTCCGGAGTGGTCGGCCCGTCAGGTATTTTTTCTACCGGAGAGGGTTGCAACATTCTGTTTGAACCAAATACATCAGTCTTGGCATCACCGTTTCTAAAATTTAAATCTTCCATTTTACTATTGTTTTTAGTTAGGTTTAGGCGATGGGGATTTTCCCCGTCGAATTTCCCACAACAACAGCACCGGTTTTTTAAAGTTTAGCCGTTTTGCATTATTTTGCGTTTATTGTACTTCCCGTGCGGAGTTGAACATTCCGGGCATCACGTTGTTCTTTTCAAATCCAAACCTCAAATATAGAAGCGAATATGAGAATACAAACAGGAAGGGGAACGATTCCTCTTATAACGCTTATCGGCATTTGGTCCATTTCGGCTCTTAATGCTTTGCCCGGTTTAGCCGTTACGCCTATCCTCGGGAAACTATCTGTCATCTTTCCTCATTCTACCGAACTGGATGTGCAGATGCTTTCATCCTTACCCTCTCTTTTGATTATCCCGTTTATCATTCTGGCGGGAAAATTGACGGAGAAAGTGAACTTTATCCGCCTGTTACAGGTGGGGCTCGCTATTTTTGCTTTAAGCGGTATTCTTTATTTGTTTGCCGGTAAGATGTGGCAACTTATCGCTATCAGTGCCATGCTCGGTGTTGGTTCGGGGATGATTATACCACTCTCTACCGGACTTATTTCCAAATACTTTGTCGGTCCGTACCGGGTGAAACAGTTCGGGTTCAGTTCTGCCATTACAAACATAACATTGGTGGTAGCTACTGCCGTTACCGGGTATCTGGCTGAGGTAAACTGGCATTTACCGTTTGTGGTTTATCTGTTTCCTTTGGTATCGCTGGTATTGTCGGTTTATCTCCGGCGCAGCATGATCAGTGAGGAAGGGAGTGCTTCGATTACGAATGACGAAAAGGAGGAGACTGGTGTGCCACCGATCGGTCCGGAAGTCGGGAAGTCCAAATACGGAGTGAATATCAAACATCTTTTGCAGGTTATGATGTTCTACGGGTTGTCTACTTATCTGGCGCTTATCGTAACTTTCAATCTTCCTTTTTTAATGGAAGAATATCACTTTTCGAGTGGAGATTCCGGTGTTATGATTTCGCTCTTTTTTCTCGCTATTATGGCTCCCGGTCTTTTCTTGAACCGTATTGTGGGGCTTTTTCGTGAGAAAACAAAGTTTTATAGTTTGCTGTGTATTGCTGTCGGGCTGGCACTGATCTGGATATCTCCGAAAGAGTGGGTGATAGCTCCGGGATGTATTCTTGTGGGATTGGGGTATGGGGTGATACAACCTGTCATATACGATAAGACCACCCATACGGCTGTTCCGAAGAAAGCGACACTGGCGTTGGCTTTTGTGATGATGATGAATTATTTAGCCATTTTACTCTGTCCGTTTATTATCGATTTCTTCCAATCGACGGTATTCCACATCAAGTCTCAGCAGTTCGCTTTTGTGTTCAATCTTTGTATCACATTGGTAGCTTTGATATGGGCTTATTGCAAACGGAACACTTTCTTGTTTAAGGAATAATGAATAATTTGCCAATGTGCCAATATGCCAATGTGCCAATTACCATGCGGCATGATAGCGCAGCCAATTGGCACATTGGCATATTGGCAAATTGGCACATTATTAAATTGGCAATTTATTAAAATTAATAAGTATGAAGAATAAAAAATTGGAAGCTAATCTTAGCATGGCTATATCGAAAGTATTCAGCGGGTTGAATATGAATGCCCTTAAATTTCTGCTTCCTCTTTGGATGAGTCCATTGACGGGAGCTACGATTCGTTGTACTTTTGCAGCAGTTGCTTTTTGGGTAATCGGGTGGTTCTCCGCACCGGAAGAAAAAACAAGTCGGAAGGATAAGTGGCTGTTGTTTCTTTTGGGAGTAGTGGGGCTTTATGGCTTTATGTTTCTTTATCTGGTAGGTCTTAGTAAGACTACTCCTGTATCGAGTTCTATTTTTACGAGTTTACAACCGATCTGGGTGTTTCTTATCATGATCTTTTTCTTCCATGAGAAGGCTACTGCTCCGAAAATTATCGGTATATCTATTGCTTTGGTGGGTGCCCTTGTCTGTATTTTGACTCAGCAGAGTGATGATCTGGCCTCAGATGCTTTTACGGGAAATATGTTGTGCCTTTTCAGTTCGGTGGTCTATGCCGTTTATTTGGTGGCAAGCCAGCGTATTCTTTCGGCGGTAGGGCCTGTCACGATGCTGAAATATACTTTTAGTGGTGCGGCCTTTTCCGGTATAATTGTTTCACTGAGTACCGGATTTGATGCTCCGGTACTTTCAATGCCTTTCCATTGGCTTCCTTTTGCGGTATTGATGTTCGTGCTTATTTTCCCTACGACCCTCAGTTATATGCTGTTGCCGGTCGGGTTGAAATATTTGAAGACGACAGTGGTTGCCATTTATGGTTATCTGATATTGATCGTGGCTACCATAGTTTCCTTGATTTTGGGGCAAGACCGGTTCAGTTGGACGCAGACCTTTGCTATTCTTTTTATTTGTGTCGGGGTTTATCTGGTAGAAGTGGCGGAGAGTAAAGATAAGGCCATACCAAAATGAGAGAGCCCGGCGCAATACCGGACTCTTCCTATAATCGGGTACTATTTAAACCCATCCAACTTTTGGGGCGATTCACCTTTGGTGACGTGGGTGATTTCGTTGAAAGGGGAGTTTTAGGACAGATCCCCATGGACTTTTCTCTTTACTCTTTCCAATTCCCTCTTTTCAGATAATAAAGAGATAAACCCAGAAGCAATAAAGCATAAAGCTGCTCTGCCGTCCAGTACATGATTAATGGTAACTGTTCGCGGATGGATAGCCCGTACAAATACACCAGATAGACGATGATTGTGATTATTTGAAATACGAATGCCGTTTTGGTTTTTCCTGTCCCGATAATTGCATTGCAATAGGTATAGGCAGGAGCAGCCAGAAAAAAAGTGGATAGCATCAGTAAAAAAGGAGCATAGGCTGTTTCGATTACTTCGCTGCTGTTGGTATAGATCCCTAAGATGGGTTTGGAAAGGAGTGCTGCCGCCAATACGAAAGGAGTACCTACCGCGTAACTCAGCTTGACGGTTTTCCAACATATGGGTAACACATTGTTTACCTGTTGGGCCCCGATTAAATTACTAACCAGAGATATACCGGTCGTTGCAAACGAGTTGACGATTACAAACAGCATCACGGATACGCTTCTCACTACATTACCTGCTGCCAGTTGTCTCTCTCCCAAATGCTCTATGGCAATGAAAAACAGGAACCAGGGGGCGATACAGAAAAAAGAACGTATCATTGTCCAACTGGAAATCCGGAATAATTGACCGAGCAGTGGAAGATTGACTGTCGGCCGCCAGCCGTATTTCTTTTTATCTATCTTTAAGTGGGTGTAAATTACGATGTGTATCAGGGCTGCTATTTCAGCCAAAGAGGAGGCAATGGCCGCTCCTGCTATGCCCAAGCGCGGGAAACCGCATACTCCGAAAATGAGCAGGTAGTTTAAAGCCGCGTTGGTGGTCACTAACAGGATGGAGTTTGCCGTCAGTACCTTGGTTTGGGTTATTCCGACGAAGAACGCCCTGTATGCCAGTATCGGAAATACAAACAAGAAACTGTAATCCCGCCAATCGATATATTTCATCACTGCCTGATAGATCTCTCCGGATGATATTACTTTCCGCAAAATGAGTGGGGAGGCTACTTTAGATAAAGTGAAAGTCAATATCGACAATGAAACAAGAAAAAGCAGTCCTTGCCAGAAAATTTCTCCCGTTTGGGCTAAGTTTCCTTCTCCGTTTCTCCGGGCAACGACTACCTGTAATCCTAAGCTGAAGCCGAAGCCAAGCATATAAATAGCGATGTAATACATTCCTGCCAGGGCCGAAGCGCCTAATTCTATTTCGCCTACATGTCCTAAGAAAACGGTATCGGTGAGGTTGATGAGTTGTTCCATCAACAGGCTCATCATCACCGGAAAGTTGATGAGCCAGATTTGTTTATAAGTAAAATTCATGGTTTAATTGCAAATAACGTTAGGAGGATGACCTTTTCAGTCATCCCCGCAGAATGAATAAATAAACTCTCTATTATTTCATTCTGAGCGTAGCTATCTGCAAATTTGCCATTTCATGTGTTGAACAATCGGGTATTTATAGATCAGATGATGTGGCAAAGATACGAAAAACTTATTTATCGGCGTACAATCCGACATGGTTTCCCTTACTGTCGGCAAAAACACAGGAGTATCATGAACGCACCCGACAGGAATCGTTCTTTCCGTGACGGGTGCGGTAATATGTGCAAAAATAGCTTCTTGCTTTTTCCTGTGAGGAACACATTCAGCTTCGGAGCGCTGATTATTTGATATTCGGGTTTAAGGTGTGCCAGTCTTCGATAGCAGGAATGATACCCATCTCGATAACCTCATCACGCAACTTGCAGAGGTGCTTGTAACTGTTTTCCAGCTCTTCTTCTTCGATAGGGGTGCCTTCCACCTGCTTGTAGCTGATGCCGTTTTTAGTGATGGAGGTTTCCATCGCCATCATGATGTGGTTGAATTTTCCATCGGAAACATAGGTTCCGGCAGGCCACCGGAAAGGTGCACCGCCCATAGCAGCAGCGATCATTTCGATAGAAAGATAGGCCGGACTTTGGAAAGAGGAACGTCCGCGCAGGTCGATAATGTGTTTTCCGCCTTGAATAACACGTTGCTTGATAGCATCCCATTCGGTTTGCGGCAGGCGGGTAGTACCGATCCAGTTGATCAACGTATCGCCATCGACTGTAGTTGTTGAAGCAAATACGGCCATTTGCTCTCCGTGTCCGCCGTATGTGCGACAGTTTTGTATTTTGGAAGCAGGTATTTTGAAGAACTTCGCTAACTCATTTTGCAGACGGGTACTGTCCAATGCTGCAAGTGTAGAGACTTGTGAAGGCTTCAATCCTGAATAAAGCAAGGTGATCAGGCCGGTAATGTCGGCCGGGTTGAATACTACCACTACGTGTTTCACGTCCGGGCAGTATTGGCGGATGTCTTTACCGAACTGGGCGGCAATCTCGGCATTGCCTTTCAGCAGATCTTCACGCGTCATACCGGCTTTACGGGCTGCACCACCGGACGATACGATATAAGCTGCACCGGTCAGCGCCTCCTTGATATCGGAGGTATAGGTGAGATTGACCCCTTCGAATCCGCAGTGGTATAACTCTTCGGCTACACCTTCCAGTGCCGGGGCGTATGGGTCATACAAGCAGATGTTGGGAGTTAATTTCATCATCATGGCGGTTTGTGCCATATTTGAGCCAATCATTCCGGCGGCTCCTACAATCGTTAATTTCTCGTTGGTTAAGAATTCCATAATCTTATCTGTTTTTTGTAAATGAATATACTGTTTCTCTATTGACGATACAAAGATAACGACTTATCAGCCAGATTGTTCATTGAAAAAAGTTTTGGCTGATAATGAAAAGTTATATCGGGAGGGGAGATATGATTGAAATAAACTATCTTTGCAGTGATTTAGAAGTTTGTTTTAGTAGTAAGTAGATAGTTAGTAAGTAGTAAGTAGATAGTAGTTAAGTAGTAAGTAGCTAAATCGTGAAGTTGTAAGTAGCTGGTGGTTGGAGACCTTTTCAGTATAACAACGCCGATATGTTGCATTGTTTCTAACTACTGATAACCTGTTTCTGACTACCATCTACTTACTACTTAACTACTGACTACTTACTACTTACTACTAACAAATTACTACTAACAAATTACTGCTGAATAATTATGTCCATTGAATTAGGAAAGTTCAACCGTCTTGAGGTTGTGAAAGAGGTTGATTTTGGAATGTATCTGGATGGGGGTGACGAAGGGGAAATCCTGTTGCCTGCCCGTTATGTACCCGAAGATTGCCAGATAGGAGATATGTTGAATGTGTTTCTTTATCTTGATAATGAAGAGAGATTGATTGCCACCACATTGACCCCTCTCGTACAGGTGGGTGAATTTGCTTGTTTGGAGGTGGCATGGGTCAATCTGTTTGGAGCCTTTCTCAACTGGGGGTTGATGAAGGATTTGTTTGTGCCCTTTAGCGAGCAGAAGATGAAAATGCAGGTTGGTAAGAAATATATCGTTCATGCCCATCTGGATGATGAAAGTTACCGTATTGTGGCTTCCGCCAAGGTGGATCGTTATCTTTCGAAAGAAAAGGCAGAGTATCAGCCGGGTGAAGAGGTGAATATTCTGATTTGGCAGAAGACGGATTTAGGCTTTAAGGCTATTATAGAAAACAAGTTCGGCGGATTGCTTTATGATAGTGAGATCTTTCAGCCTTTGCATACCGGTATGGTGCTGAAAGCATATGTAAAGCAAATACGTGAGGATGGCAAGATAGACTTGGTGCTTCAGAAACCGGGATTTGAAAAGGTGGATGACTTCTCGAAGACTCTGCTGGAATATATCCGTGAGCACGATGGGTATACATCTCTGAATGATAAAAGTCCTGCAGATGATATATACGCTGCTTTCGGTGTAAGTAAAAAGACATTCAAGAAAGCGGTGGGCGATTTGTATAAAAAACATTTGGTTGTGCTGCAGGAAGACGGTATCCGGTTGGCGTCCTCCTAACTGCAATAGGGAAATCCCTATATACGAATATAGATAATCATTAGGGTGGGGAGTTTCCTCACCCTATTTTTGTGGTATAAGAAAACACGGAAGTTGAATTACTTAAATGTATATAGGATATGAAAAAGATACATGTTTTATGGATGTTATTGTTTCTGGTGTTGAGCACAAGTTGTGTTTCTGTAAACCGGTTGATGAAAGTGCAGGAGGGTATGAGCAGACAGGAGATCTCAAAGATTTTCGGGATACCGGAATACCGCCGTTTTGACAGGGGAATGGAAGAGTGGGAATATCGAAGCCTGTCTCTTATTTCGGGAGAGTATAAAGTGGTGGTGATAACGTTTGAGGATGGAAGGGTTTCGGGTATGGATACATTTACGACGCGGGATTTCCAAGAACATCCTCTGCCGCCGGCACCTTGTATACATTAAAAATGGGATGTTTTCCTAAAAAAGTTTCACTTTTAAGATATAGGTTATGAAAAAGATACATACTTTTGGCATTCTGTTGTTGATGATGATGCTTGTCAGCTGTGTCACTGCCGGTGCCGGGTTTACGAATGAACAATTGTCCGGTATCCATAGGGGGATGACACTGGAACAGGTTAAGGAGGTACTCGGAGCGCCTGCTTACAGGAGTTTTGATGATAAAGGCGAAGAGTGGGAATTCCGTGTAATGGTACTCTCCGGATGGTCGGTTGTCCGGGTACGCTTTGTGGATGGTAAAGTGACGGAGATGAAATCTTGTTTGGAGAGAGACAAAGATTGCCATACCAGAACGGAGAATAATAAAATAGAAAAGATATGATACGCAAATTGATACTCGGTTTTTGTTTTCTGCTGGCAATGTTTCCGGCAAGTGCTTTCTCTTTGGAGGGCCTCTCTGTTGAAAGCCCAAGAGAACAGGTGGTGGTATTTATTGATGGGAAGCAGGTGTGCCGGCCTACATATAGTTGTTTTATCGCTAACCTGCATGGTGGCAGTTATCGGGTGGAGGTATATGCCGTCCGTCGTGGAAACCGCTTTGAAAGAGAGAACTTATTGTTTGATGAGCGTGTTTATTGTTCGGGTAGGGAGGTGAAGGAGATCGTCATCGATGGTCCGGACAGACCGGAGCACAGACCGGGCAGGCCGGATAAACCCGGACACCGGCCGGATGGTTTCAATTCCAGGGAGCCGGTGATGAGCGACAGCTCTTTCAATCAGTTCATGAGCTCATTGAAAAAGCAGCCTTTTGAGTCCGACCGTAACGCTTTACTTGACAATGCATTGATAAGTTCGTATTTTACTACCGACCAATGTATACGGTTACTGGAATTTTATACATTTGACAGTGAAAAGAAACCGTTCCTTAAGAAAATATATCCGAGGATTGCCGATAAGGCGAATTTTTTCCGGGCATTGGATAAACTGACCTTTAGTTCGGATAAGGAGGAGGTAAATCAGTTTATAAAGGTGTATCATGAGAATAATAACTAAAAAGACTTACTGATTATGAAACGAATTATTTTAATATTATTTGCCATCGGGATAACTGCCATGAGCAGTGTGAGTATGGCCGCTATGAGCAATAGCAGAGTTCGTAAGGAGACGCGTTTCCTGACAGATAAGATGGCGTATGAACTGAACTTGAATACTGCCCAGTATAATGATGTCTACGAGATCAATTTCGATTTTATCTATTCCATCCGCTATCTGATGGATGACGTGATACGTGGATACGAATGGGCGTTGGATGATTATTATAATTATCTGGATGTACGTAACGACGACTTGCGTTGGGTATTGAGCGATGCGCAGTATCGACGTTTTCTGCAAGCCGATTATTTCTATCGTCCGATCTATGCAAGTGGTGGCGGATGGAATTTCCGTGTCTACATTACTTATACCAATCGTAACTATTTCTATTTTCCGAAACCCTACCATTATCGTAGCTATTCGGGAGGACACTACCGGACGCATTTTCACAATGTAAGCTATTATCGCGGAAGGTATAACCATAGTTATTATAGAGGAGATTATAGTGTGAGAAATGATCGGGTATATCATACGAATCGCCGTTCCGATTTCGGTTCGGTAAATATTCGTCCGAATACAAGCACAAGACCGAGTTCGAGACCGGGTACAACAACCACTCGTCCCAGTGTGTCTACTCGCCCGAGTACCGGTACAACCCGTCCGAGCACGGGAGCAAGTACCCGTCCGAGTACTACAACCCGTCCGAGTACGACTACTACCCGCCCGAGTAATACCTCTTCGTCATCATCGAGCCGGGAGAATTCGTCAAGTAGCCGAAGGGAAAATAACAGTTCGGGCAGCAGTACACCGGTAAATAATAACACAAATTCTGGAAGTAGCAGGCGCAGTAGCAGTTCTTCAACAAGCCGGACAACTACATCTCCAAGCAGTAGTAGCTCAAACTCCAACCGTAGTACTACGCGTAGCAGTACTCGTAGCAGTTCGGTATCCAACGGACAATCCAGTCGCGGTTCTTCTGCTTCAAGTTCTTCTTCCGGCAGTAGCAGCCGGAGAAGTTCTTCTTCAAATTCTTCCGAACGGGGAAGCAGTTCGTCAAGAAGATAACTAATACTAATAATATATGTGTACGGACCTAAGTGCCCGTTTAGGTAAAGGAGCCCATCGTTTCAATAGGAAGAAACGATGGGTTTCATCTTATTGGCACAATGTGTTCCATCCGGTTGGCACAATGTGTTTCATCTGGATGAAGCAAGTGGTTTCAATATGTTGAAACTAATCCGGATCCTAATCTTCCGGGTGTATAGGCAACTATAAACGGTCATTCGTATAATAATATCAGCTAAATATCGTTATTCTATAAAGTTATGGAACGTTTAAAGACATTTACAGATAAACGAGGAAGTCTGACTCTTCTTGAAGTAGGTCAGGATATACCTTTTGAAGTGGCACGTGTATTCTGGATACATAATGTACCTGAAGGACAAGAACGGGGACAACATGCTAATACGGAATTATCCGAGTATCTTGTGGCTGTAAGTGGTAGTTTCGATATCTGGACGGAGGATGAAACGGGGCGTAAATATTATCATTTGTCTTCTCCTTCCGAAGGCTTGTTGATTCCTCCGGGAATGTGGAAAGTAATGAGTAATTTTTCATCGGACGCTGTTGTGCTGGTTTTAGCTTCTCATCCTTATTGCCTGGACAATTATATTAATTCATACGACGATTTTCTGGAATATATAAAGAAATGATACCCGCTACCCAAGACTTGCAGTTGAATATAGTTCGTTATACAGCGGAGCAAAAGACTGTTTGGGATAGTTTTGTTGCTACCTCTAAAAACGGTACGTTTTTGTTTATGCGTGATTATATGGATTATCATGCAGATCGTTTTGCTGATCATTCTCTGATGTTTTACAAAGGAGGGCGGTTGATAGCTTTATTGCCCGGCAATGAGAGTGATGATACTTATTATTCGCATGGCGGGCTGACATACGGCGGGTTTATTCTTTCTTATCATGCCACTACAACGGTAGTGTTGGAGGCGTTTTACCTCTTATGCCGCTATTTAAAGGGGACTGCCGGAGTTGGTAGGATCGTTTATCGTACCATTCCATTTATTTATCATAATTATCCGTCGGAAGAGGATTTGTATGCCCTTTTTCGGTTGAATGCCCGTTTGACAGAGCGGAAAATATCTTCTGTGGTAATACCGGAAAAAGGATACCCATTCAGTACTCTCCGTCGCCGTAAGTTGAAACAGGCTCGTAATCATGGACTGAAAGTCTGCCAGGATGAAAATTTTGATGCTTTTTGGCCGGTTTTGGAACAAAATCTCCAACAACGTCACGACAGATTGCCTGTTCATTCTTTGAAAGAAATGGTCTGTTTGAGTCGTCTTTTCCCGGAAGAAATAAAACTTTACCGGGTGTTGGACGGTGAAGAGACTGTAGGAGGATGTGTAATGTATCTTACCGGAGAAGTAGCTCATGTTCAGTATATTGCTTCTACCGGACAAGGTCGGGAAATGGGGGCACTCGATATCTTATTTGATTATTTGATTCATCAAATTTATACCGATAGGAAGTATTTTGATTTCGGGGTCTCTGTGGAGGATGGAGGCCGTTACTTGAATGAAGGGTTGATCTTTCAGAAAGAGGGATTTGGCGGACGTGCGGTGATGTATGATACGTATGAACTTTCTTTAAAATCTGTACTAAATGATTAAGTATTTTGATTTACAGCGTATTAGTGACTCTTTTGAACCGGAGCTATCGGAAACGGTGGTTCGTGTAACCCGTTCCGGTTGGTATCTTCAAGGAGAAGAGACCCGTGCTTTTGAAGAGGCTTTTGCCGGATATTGCGGAACCCGATATTGTATTGGTGTAGGAAATGGTTTGGATGCCTTGACCCTTATTTTTATGGCTTATCGCGAGTTGGGAGAGATGCAGCCGGGAGATGAAGTGATTGTTCCTGCCAATACATATATTGCTTCTATTTTGTCAGTGGTTCGTGCCGGGCTGAAACCCGTGTTTTGCGAGCCTTCTTTTGATTCCTGTAATATAGCGCCCGAAGCGATAGAAACTTTGATTAATTCCCGGACTAAAGCGATACTTCCCGTACATTTATATGGAAGATGTGCTGATATGCAACCTATATTGAATATAGCGGCATCTTATCGTCTGAAAGTTGTGGAGGATGCTGCACAATCGCATGGGGCGGTTTATCATGGAAAACGTACCGGTAATCTTGGAGATGCGGCCGGATTCAGTTTCTATCCGGCAAAAAATCTTGGAGCTTTGGGAGATGGCGGTGCAGTGACAACGAATGACCAACAGCTTGCTGCGATGATACGTTCTATTGCCAATTATGGTTCTTCTGCCAAGTATGTTCATCTTTGCAAGGGAATTAACAGTCGCCTTGACGAGCTGCAGGCTGCTGTGCTTCGGCTTAAATTGGCTCGTCTGGATGTCGATAATGAGCGACGCCGAAATATTGCCTGCCGATATCTTGATGGAATTAAAAATCCTCTGTTGACTTTACCGTCTGTCGATGACTGGAAACAACATGTATTTCACATTTTTCCGGTTTTTTCTTCTTGTCGTGACAGATTGCAAGCCTTTCTTGCAGCGGAGGGAATACAGGCACAGATACACTATCCGATACCTCCGCATAAACAGGAAGCCTTTACCGAATATAGCTCTCTGTCATTGCCGGTGACTGAACGAATACATCGGGAAGAACTCAGTCTGCCGATGTCTCCGCTGATGACGGATGAAGAGGCCGATGCGGTAATTGCCGCACTGAACCGGTTTGTGTAAGAAAAAGAGTACAGTTTTTTAATGTGCTTCCCAAAAATCAACATATTGCTGTGCCACCTTTACATAGTTATGATGTTTTCTTACATATTCGATACTTTGCGCTGATAATTCCGGAATACGTTCCTTGTTTAATACGATGTATTCTAATTTTTGGAAGATATCTTCTTCGGAGGGATATACATTGATAATGGGACGTAGTTCTTTTTCATTTATTATTTCATAATTTTCTTCTTCTCCGCCGCCCAGCACAATCACTCCTTTTGCCATGGCTAATAATGAATTCATGGAAGGAGTGTATGAGTAGAGCTGGTCTAATTGTACATCAGCATCATCCATTAATTTTTGATAAATCGCGTACGGAGCATCGATCGCTTCTGTGATACGACATTGGTCCGGGTATTTTTTTTGTATCTCTTTTAAGACGGGATACATAATATCCGTTCCTTTTATATCGCTCCGTGCAGACTGGATGCCAATGAAAAAGTTTACTTTCTCAGGCTCTGTCCGTACACGGCTCGTAATATTGGAGTAATCGATAGGGAGGGGAATAAAAGTCGTTTTATCGGGAAAATAGGGAATATAGGCTACATAGTATTCCCATAGGCAAGCTATAATGCCGTTACAGGTTTGGGCAATTTCTTTTGTTGTATAAGCTGTATTCCCATAAAGGCATTCTTGAAGGATATTGTGATTGTTTGCAGTATAGCGTTCTTTATCTCCGATTTTGAATTCTGAATAGCGAAGGGCATTTGTTTTCATACATAAACTGGTCCAATAAAAGTCATTTCCAAAAGCACCCAAAAAAACTTTTTTATTGTGCTTACGCAGGTATTGGTAGATATACAAACATTTTTGAGCTTTTAGATGTAGGAAACATGGATTGATTAATTGCACCACATCGTATCCTTTTAATAGAGGAAGAACACGAAGTAATTGTAGTACATATTGTATGCCGTCTAATATACTATCAGATTGTCTTGTGAGAGAAATATCACGTTGATAATTTCTCCAACGGTCTCCGTTGGAGACAACACATACTTCGTGTCCTAACTTACGAAGTCCTTCCGCTAGTGTCCAATGCAAATTACTGAATTCTCCGAGAAGTAGTATTTTCATAAATGCGTTAATAAATTAATAATTGTTTGAGCAATGGTGTATTTCCAAGAATATTTATTCGCTGGAAGTGGAATATATTTGTCTACTGCAAGTTTCTTTATTTCAGACAGAATAAAAGAGAGTGAACGCCGGTTAAGTATAAGTTGCTGTATATAGTCTATTGTTAAAAAATGTATTCTTCGTTGTAGAGCTTTTTGCTGAAGCGGAGTCACCTTGTACTCTGTTTCTAAAAAGCTACGTAAATAGGATAAAATATTGTAGAAATCTTTTACGTGCTTTAGCCCTTGTTCCTCGTCTCTTTGATAAGTAATAGATTGAGGGTGTTGAAAATATGCATATATATGCCAATTGGTAATAATCGTTTTTTGAGCATAAAAATATAGCAAAGCAACAAAAGCCTCATCTTCATGATATGTATTTTCTGGGAAAAAAAGTTGATGTTTTATTAATAGTTCCTTTCGCACAAAATGGATACAGGCGGCTCCCATAAAATTGCATTTAGCCATAAATTCTGCTCCTGATGTGTATATTGTGTGTCGACACTTTTTCTTTTTTTGAGATTGATTGGCTTGTATTACTTTTTGGAACTTAAAAGATAAGACATCAGGATGTTCTTTTTCTAAGAAATCGAGACAATGAAGTAAAGAATTAGGAAATAAATAGTCGTCTGCATCTACGAAAAGAATATATTCTCCATTAGCTTGAAGAATACCATTATTACGGGCTGCACCTGCACCTAAATTTTTTCCATTACCATCTGCAATAATCAGTTCATATTTTTCTAATGGTATAGCTTGATTGTTAATGGAATCGATACAGTACTGCAACAAAGTCTTGTCAGCTTTTCCATAGAATGGGATAATGATGCTTAATTGAGGATTCATGAATACAAATATAATTGTTTTATTTAATATGTAGCCATAGTCTTCTAAGAGAAAAAATACAGTTTATTAATATTAATAAACTGCAGAATGTATATCCTGCCCATGGATTTATTGGTATCCCATAATAGATTGTAATAAAACTGACTATTGAAGTTGTCATTGTGAAAAAAAACAATCTAATAACTTCTTTGTTGAATTTAATGTTAAATTTGTAGCGGCAAATGCTGCCTACTACAATAAAATAACAAATATAACTAATAAGGAAAGCAATGCCAATACCTTTGATTCCAGCTAAAGTATATCCTATAATATTGCTACTTAAAATGATTATTGAAGATAATAGTTCGGTACCGAGAAATAAACGATGTGCTCCTTTAACGATAAGTATATATCCTAAACAGGTTGAAGTTACTTTGAAAATCATTCCCAATATAGCCCATGACAGAAAGGGAATGACTGGTAAGAAAGACTTTGTAAGGAGTAACTGTACGATTAAAGGAGCGGTAGGCAGAAAGATGGCAATTACCGGGCATAATATCAATAATGATACTACTGTCTGTTGATTCATGATGGAACTTAATTTCGTGTTTTGGGTGTGGACTGCTGCCAGACGCGGATAATAGTCTGTACTCATTGCCACAAAAATAAGACCTACATACTTATCAATTAACCCGAACCCGGATTGATAGATACCTACATCTTGCAGACCACCATGACTTCTGAGGTAAATATTAAATAAATAACTGACTAATGTACTGGCAAAACCGCTGATTGTGAGTATCGCTCCGATGGTAATGATGCTTTTACCTTCTTGGTAGATGGGGAGGGGAGGAGTCTTTTGCTTGTCACGAAATAGTAAAGTAGCGAAATAACCGCAGATAGAGGAAAGGATAATGGCGGCTACAATGCCATCTGTTCTCCATATGTAATATATAGGTAGGGAGATTAACAGGCCTGCGGATGCACCGATTAAATTGGCTTGTGCCAGAATCCGGAGACGCCGGAAGCCTTGGAAGATGGCCAATTCGCCTTTCGTTAGCGTATCAAATAGTAATGTGCAGGCTAACCACATATAAGCTCCTGTAAAATCCCGGTTACCGAAGCTCCACTGTGATAACCATGGGGAAAGAGTTAATATCACTGCTGAACCGAATAGTCCGGCATACAAACTCATTTGTCTCACCAAAGAAGCTGTTTGTGCCGCCTTCTGGGGATTGCCTGCGGCAGATATACTTTTTACTCCACCTTGATTAATCCCCAATCCTGTAATGCTTTGCACCATGCTTATGGTATTATTCAACAGTCCTAATAATCCTACACCGTCTACTCCAAGAAGCAATGCTACCACTTTGGTACGTACCAAAGTTAGCAGAACTTGAAAAGCTTGCACTCCCCCAAAGAGGGCAGTGGTTTTTACGATACTTCTATATTCTTTTTGTTGTTCCATAAAGCGGGAGACAAAGATAATTAAAAATAGTATACTGTCCGCATATAAGCGTACATGTGTTCATTTTCGTACATATTAGATTTTTGATTAATTACTGATAACCAGTGCGTTATTGCTTTGGCATATTACTTGCATTCATACACATGAAGACAAGCATCAAAAAAGAGTAGAAAAAAAACAGAAAATGATGCAACCTTTGAATGAATAGATACGTCTAATGTATAAATGGGAAAAAGTTTAACTAAATAAATAGATACGATTATGAAAGCAACAGTATTTTTCAGAATGATTGTTTTGGCAGCTATGGCAGTTATAGGCATTACAAATGCAGAGTTGAAAGCTCAGGAAGAAAACTTCGTAACTAATGAAATTAAAGATGGTGATCTTGTTACTTCAAAAGTGATTTATAGAATGGATGGTTCTCTTTACAGACATATGAAATACGATTTTTCTTATGATAACCAGAAGAGAATGACTGCTAAAGAAGCATTTAAATGGGATGGAAGTCGTGATAAATGGGTGCCTTATTTTAAGATAACTTATTTATATGGCGGCAATGAAATAACTATGGAATACGCCCGCTGGAATGAACGTCATAAAGCTTACATTGATTCGGTAGAGAAAAGTGTTTATGAGCTTAATGCGGATAATATGCCGGTGGCATATGTAAATTACAAGTGGAATGAAGCAGGGAAAGACTGGAGTTTGAATACTTTGAATAAATGCGACAATGATTTTGAACTGATAGCCATTGCTTATTAAACTATATTGTAATAAAAATAGAAAGAAATGTCAGGCTTCGTATTTCCGAAAGGTTATACGAAGCCTTTTATTATGGAATTATAATTTTAAGCGTGGTATACGATCCTCCATTATATACACGTATTAAATAGAATCCTTCAGCTAAAACATCTGTTGGCAGAATAAAATAACTTTCGGATGGGTGAACCGTATTCGTGACAATGATTTGTCCGTTGACAGAAAGAACTTCTACCTTATTTATATTTTCTCCTTTCAAGGTTAAGTAACCGTCGCGGGGATTACCGAAGATTTGAATTCTGTTTTTGGCGGTGACTTCCTGATGACCGTTTCCTGTTGTTTGTCCTAACATCAAAGTTGTGATGATCGGATCATGGTCGGAACAACGGTATGGGTCCGGAGAATAATCTGCAGCATATTTATAACCGAATTTACTTTGTTCATCTGCGTTAATATGCCAGGGGAATGCATCATGTTACTTGTTTACTCATGCTGATAGAAGCGATTGAATGATCCAGATAACCGGCAGCTCCGTTATAAACATAGCTATAATCCTGGGGAGAGAATTGTTCGAGCAGATTTGTCAAAGAAGCGTTTGTTAATATTCGGATGGGGTCTTCTTTGGAGTATGCGTTTAAATCACCCAATATCAATATATCCGGATCCTCGTAATAGCTGATCAGGGCATTCAATTCATTGATGAGTGTACGAGCATCGGATTGCCGTTGAATATTTGAGCTTCCTTGCCCGTCGTATTGATCGGCATTGCTTCCGTTACCGCTTGACTTTGATTTGAAGTGATTTAATGAGATTATCAATCTTTCCTGATTCTCTTTCAGATCAAAAGCTTGTGCCACATGGCGGAGTTTAAGGTACGAGCCGATGGTACGGAATTCTTTGTAGGGTGTTACTTTGGTTGTATTGTAAACAAATACATTTTTAGTGTAGGTACTTTCGTGGCTATCTCCGCTATCTATATAAGCATATTTATCCGTTCCCTCTGCTTCATTTAGTCCGTTTACTATATCTTGTACGGCCGTTCTTCCTTCACCAACCTTGCAAAGAGCATATATATCTGCATTCATGGCTTTAAGGGCGGCAAGGATTTTTGTACGTTGCCTTGTGAACTCGGCTTGATTGGCTGCACCATATTGGGAATTCCATAAGGAGCTGTCCGATATATAAAAGTTTAAGTTGAAACTGGCTATTTTCAAATCTTTGCTTCATATACTTGTCTTTTTTAGTTTATGAAGCAAAGATAACTGATATTATTGATTATTCGATTGCTTTTCCTTTGTAGAAGTCGAGAATCTTGGTGCGGAACAGGTAGTCATATTTTGCCTGTATTTTGTCTGATAATGATTTTGTTAGATTTTGTTTGGCTTCATTGTATTCCACAAAAGTGGCTTTCCCGTTATTGAATTTCTCACTCATCAGACGGAAAGATTCTTCATTGGCAGTAACGGCTGCCATACTGCTATTGAACTTACTTTCGGCAGCTACAGCGTTGTACCATGCCTGTTGAATCTCTTTGTAAAGCACTTTCTTGGTGTTGTCCAGTTGCAGGGCAAGGTTGGTTTGCTGCAACCGGGCACTGCGAACACGGTTACGGGTAGCCAAGCGGTTGAATAATGGCACACTCAGATTGAATCCGATGCCTTTATTCAGATTATTTTTCAATTGAGAACCGAAGCTGTGTTCGGCAGAACCGTTCAATGTATAGAAATTTGTTCCTATACTTGCTCCGAAAGAAAGTTGTGGATAATAATTACTTTGAGCTATGCGTATGCTTTTTTCGCTTCCTTCCAAGCGGAATTGCGCAGCTCGGATACCGGGTTTATTGCTCAATGCTTCCGTATATATATCGTCCGGTGCTGTCAACGGAACGAAGTTTACTACAGTATCAGGTTGTGCGAGTGTAAATCCTTCGGGGGTAGGCAGTTCCAATAACTGACTTAGATCCAGCAGAGCCAGCTGGTAATTGTTTTCAGCTTGTACCAGGCTCATTTCGTCTTGTGCCACACGGGCTTTAGCTTCGGCTACTTCGGCAGACGAAGCCTTTCCTACTTCGGCAAGGCGGATGATACGTTTGCATTGTTCTTTACTGAGTTCCGTCTGGCTGGCTGCTACCTTACTGAGTTCCATATTGAACAAAACCTGTAGATAAGAGGAAGTTACATTGATAGCAATGTCCTCCTTAGCCTTGTTCAGGTCTTCGATTGCCGCTTTAAGGTTCAGTTTGGAAAGTGCATACTGATTGGGCAGTTGCAGTCCGGTGAACAACGGAACATTGGTATTAAGTCCGAATTGTGTACTGCCACTGTTTACATCACTGTATGTATTGTCTTTGGGTGACTGTGAACGTCCCCAGCTCCAATTTTGCCCTGCCGAACCGCTCAGATTCGGCAGCCTTGCCCATTTTGCCGTATTTACTTCTATGGCATTTTGTTCAGCTTCATTGGCTGTCTGCTGGATTTCGATATTGTGTTCGATGGCATAGTCGATACATTGGCGTAGCGTCCATCCTTCCTGCGCCTGGCTGGTGACGCAGAGTGTGGCAAGAGAGAATATAATAAGTCCTTTTTTCATAATTTCCTGTTATTGATTTTATTATTTATCTTTCTTCTCCGCTCCACGGATTTTATCTTTCGCTGTCACGCCGCTTTTTATCTCTATCTTGATACCATCGCTCATGCCGGCAGTTACTGGTTTGCGTTGGAATTTTTGTTCCGGTACCGAATCTGTCATCACATAGACAAAAGTGGAGTCGCCACTGAACTCAATAACACTTTCAGGTACTGCTAAGGTCTGTTGGGCGCGTTGAAGCACAATTTCTGCATTTGCCGAATAGCCTGAACGGATTTGTACGCTGTCGGGCACGGATACTGCTGCTTTTATCTCAAATTGGTTAGCGCCGTTTTCCTCCACCCCTTTAGGAGAAATATATTCCAGTTTGGCATCGAATGTCAGATTTTGTAATGCGCCGATGGTTAGTTTTACAGGCATTCCTTCGTGAATACGTCCGACTTCCGTTTCGTCTATCTTACCTTTAAAAATCAAATCATTCATATTGGCCACCGTAGCGATGGTTGTTCCGTCATTGAACGTATTACTCATAATTACGGAGTTACCGGCTTTTACCGGGACATCCAATATCAGCCCGTCTATTGTCGAACGGATTAAAGTACTGGAGAGTGAAGCGCTGTTTTTAGTAATCCCTTCTTTGATAATTTCAAGTGCATCTTTAGCCGTCTGTACTTCTACACGCGCCTGTTTCAGTGCCACTTCGCTTTTTTCGAAGTCTTCGCGGCTGATGAGTTTGTTTTTGAATAACTTCTCTACGCGGTCAAAATCCGTCTGTGCCTGTTTCTCATTAATTTCCGCCAGGCGTACACGGCTTTCGGCAGAGTTTACCTGTCCTAACTCCGGGATTACCTTTACTTTGGCAATCACTTCACCTTTGCGGATGCTCTGTCCGGCTTCTTTGTATACTTCGTCAATGATACCCGAGATTTGAGGCTTGATGAGGATTTCATCGCGAGGCTCTACTTTACCCGTGGCCACTGTTGTTTTTTGTAGATCGGTGATCTCGGCGTTTACTGTTTCGTATACAACAACTTTCGGTCTTGATTTCATCCACAGGAATACAAATGTCCCTATGATACCGGCTGTTAGGACTACCAGCAATGTGATTTTCAGAAACTTTTTCATCTTAGTCTTATTTTTTGATTTTATATTTTTCTTTTTTATCTCTCTTTGATTTGCCAATTGTGATTATTCGTCACGGATGGCTTCAATCGGTTTAATGGCCATTGCCCGGTAGGCGGGTGCCAGTCCTGCCAGCATGCCCAATGTGATTAATAATGCACAAGTGCCCACAGCCAAACCGAATGTAACCTGGAAGCCGAAAGACCTCCCACTGTCACTGGTGATGGTCATATCCATCACTTGAAGTACTAATACGGCAAATGAGATTCCCATCATTCCGGCTATTGTGGTAAGTACCATGCTTTCAGAAAGAATTTGTTGGAGTATATCCTTGGGACGGGCACCGATCGCACGGCGAATACCGATTTCGGTAGTACGTTCGCGCACTGTTACCATCATGATGTTTGATACCCCGATGGCTCCTGCTAACAGAGTACCCAATCCTACCATCCAGATAAGAATGCGTATACCTGTGAATAGGTTATCCATCATTGAAAACATAGCCTCTGTGTTTAATACCATGATGGCTTGTTTGTCATCCGGTGATATGAAGTGTGCTTCTTTGATAATACGTTCTACTTCCGGCTGTATATCTGTCACTTTCAAACCCGGTTTGACAGTAAAGCAGGCCAACTCTATGTTACGTCCCAGGTTATAAGCCCGTTGCATGGTTGTAAAAGGCAATATAACAGATTCGGATGATTGCCCTTGGATGCTGATATTTCCTTCTGCCACCGATAATCCGATGACACGATAGTAAATTCCGTCTACGCGAATGTATTTTCCCAAAGGATCGGTGCCCGGTGTAAACAGGCTTTCATACACACGTTTCCCGATGACACATACTTTGCGCGCTTCGCGTATATCCACATCATTTATAAATCTCCCGAGGGAAATATCTTGTGCTTCGATATTTTCATATTCGGGATGTAGTCCTTTCACGATACAATCGAATTTTTTGTCTTCATATACCGATTTAGAGCCCCAACGGGCAATGGAAGGGGTGATAAGCTCGATCCCGTCTACATTTTTGCGTATACGTTCGATGTCATCGATATTTAAGCTCCACCAGCGTCCTTTACGGAATCCTTTGTAGGCCTCGCCTGTTTTCTGCGGCCATGCAAAACCGGAGTTTGTGGCGAATCCTTCAAACTGCACCTGCATGGCATTTTGCATACCTTGTCCGCCTCCAATGAGTGCCACGAGCATGAAAATACCCCAGAATACTCCGAATGCCGTAAGCAGGCTCCGGGTTTTGTTTCTTGTTATCGTGATAAGGATTTCCTCACACGTGTCTATGTCTATTCGCATCTTGAATAATTTGCCAATGTGCTAATGTGCCAATGTGTCAATTGGCTGTGCACGGTTAATTACTTAGTTATTTAATTTGTTATTCAATTATTCAATTTCCTAATTTCCCAATTTTTTCCATTGGCATATTGGCACATTGAATAATTGGCACATTATTAGTCTGCTCTGAGTGCTTCTATCGGGCTTATGGTTACTGCTTTCCGGGCAGGAAAGAACCCGGCTAAAGTGCCTGCTATGACTAATGTCAGAGTGGCTTGTATGGCAATTCCCAAATCTACCGTCGGATTAGAGAATACGGTTTCCGACCACATACCGTTATCCATTTGCTGGTTTCCGAAAGCGCTGTTCATCCATTCGGTTACTGCAATGCCGCTGACCATTCCTATATATCCGAAAAAAGTAGTGATTGCAACGCTCTCTACGATAATGAGCCATAAGATAGACCGTGGTTTTGCTCCCAATGCTTTGCGGATGCCGAATTCCCGGGTTCGTTCTTTTACGGTAATCAGCATGATATTCGAGACTCCTACAATTCCGCTCAACAGTGTGAAGATACCTATCACCCAAATAGCTATCCGAAGCATATTCATGGCTCCCATGTTGCGCAGGTAATTGGTAAACCGGTTCCATATCCAGATGGCACTTTCGTCAGTAGGATCGAAGCGGTGGTGGGCTCCTAATACTTTGCGGTATTGAGTTTCAAAAGCCTTGTTGTCTTCTATTGACTTCAGATTTTTGGTGGTGAAAATGATATTGTTTACTTTATTTCCTTCATTATAAATGAGTTGTAGAGTTGTAAAAGGAATATATGCATCACTTGAACTGTTGTCTCCCTGGTCTTTATACAGCCCTACTACCTGATAGATAATCCCCCCTGTTTTTACGTTTTGTCCGATAGGTTCTGTATGAGTTTTATCGAAAAGGATTTCGGCTGTTTTGGTATTGAGAACAATCACCTTCCTGCATTGTCGTATATCTATCTCATTAATGAACCGTCCTTTGGATAGTTTTACCGTTTCTACTTCCGGGAAATTCGGGAATACTCCTGTTAGTCTTAGGTTGACATATTCTTTACCAAAATTTAGATTGGTACTATTTTGATATAAGGTTGCACCGACTTCGATTACATTTTCTTGGAACTGTTCTTTGGTTATATCTAAGTCCTTGTTATCCAGCTTAACCCTTCGTCCTTCTTTCAGCCCTTCATACGATTTGGTAGTCCACCCGGGAAATATCTTGATAGAATTCAAGGCCCGTTCCGAAGACGATTGTTCGAACGCGTGGATCAGCCCGTTGCCTGCCCCTAACAGTACGATAAGCATAAAGATGCCCCATGCTACGGCAAATCCTGTGAGGAATGTGCGCAATTTGTTCCGTTTGATGGTACCATATATTTCTTGCCAAATGTCAAACATGATTTTATTTAGATTTATTCCCTATGGTCATGACCATTGTTTAATCTTTGAGTCCATAGGTACGTTTACGATTTACGATTGATATTATCGGTTTATATTTTGAGATGGGAAAGAGATGAACAAACAAAGACTATTTTTAATCGGAAATTGCCAATTGTCTAATCGTAAATCCTTTCTTTTTTCTTATTTCATTATTCCGTGTTGGCCGAAAGGAGATGCATCATGATCGAGGTTCTCCTCAATCCGTTCGATGATTCCGTCCTTGATATGAATAATTTTATCCGTTTGATTGGCTACACCGCTTTCATGTGTCACTACTACGATGGTCATTCCCGTTTTGTGGAGGTCTTTTAATATTTGCATTACCTCGACGGAAGTCTTGCTGTCCAGCGCACCGGTCGGTTCGTCAGCCAAGATAATTTGGGGTTGGGTGATCAATGCGCGGGCAATGGCAACGCGTTGTTTTTGCCCGCCACTCATCTCGTTTGGCATGTGATGCGCCCAATCTTTCAACCCCAACTTATCCAGATACTCCAATGCCAGGGTATTCCTTTTTTTGCGGCTTACTCCTTGGTAGAATAGTGGCAGGGCTACATTCTCCACAGCATTCTTAAAAGAAATCAAGTTGAAGGACTGGAAGATAAATCCTATCATCCGGTTTCTGTATTCTGCAGCTTTGGTTTCGCTGAGGTCTTTTATCAGTACGTTATTCAGGTAATAGTCACCGGTATCATAGTTGTCAAGAATGCCCAGTATGTTTAGTAAGGTAGACTTTCCCGATCCTGATGCTCCCATGATAGAAACGAACTCTCCACGTTTTATGTCGAGGTTGATACCTTTGAGCACATGGAGGGGAGCTCCATTGTAGTAAGTCTTGTTAATGTCTTTGAGGTGTATCACAATTTCTTTTATTTAGTTTGGCTTTTCTTATAATTTCTCCTATTAGACGCACGGAAGATACGAAAAGTTGCAAACAGAGTGAAGTTTTTTAAAAAAACATTTTGTAGACTCAATCTTCTTTACGTAATTTGTGTGCAATAAATTATTAATAAGCTAACCCTTTTAAACGAACTATCATGAATTCAAACATGGAAAAACCCTACGTAGTAGGTATTGACATAGGCGGAACAAACTCTGTCTTTGGTATTGTAGATGCACGCGGTACTATTATTGCAAGCGGCTCTGTAAAAACTCAGGCTTATGAAACAGTAGAAGAATATGTAGATGAAGTATGTAAAAATCTTCTTCCTCTTATCATCTCACAAGGTGGCGTTGAAAAAATAAAAGGTATCGGTATCGGTGCTCCTAACGGAAACTATTATAGCGGAACAATCGAATTCGCTCCTAACTTGCCTTGGAAAGGTATTATTCCTTTGGCTGCCATGTTTGAAGAACGTCTTGGCATTCCTACGGCTTTGACTAATGATGCCAATGCGGCCGGTGTAGGTGAAATGACCTATGGAGCTGCGCGTGGTATGAAGGATTTTATCATGATTACATTGGGCACAGGTGTCGGTAGCGGTATTGTTATTAACGGACAGATGGTTTATGGCCACGATGGTTTTGCCGGTGAGTTGGGCCATGTGATTGTTCGTCGCGGTACGGGACGTATGTGCGGTTGCGGACGTAAAGGTTGTCTGGAGACGTATTGCTCGGCTACAGGTGTAGCCCGTACGGCTCGTGAATTCTTGGCTGCACGCACGGATGCCAGCCTTTTGCGTAATATTCCTGCAGAAAACATTACTTCCAAAGATGTATATGATGCAGCAGTGCAGGGTGATAAATTGGCACAGGAGATTTTTGAGTTCACAGGTACTATACTTGGTGAGGCTTTGGCAGATTTCATTGCATTCTCCAGTCCGGAGGCAATTGTGTTGTTCGGTGGTCTTGCAAAATCGGGTGATTATATCATGAAACCGATCCATAAAGCAATGGAAGATAATTTGCTTAATATCTATAAAGGTAAAACCAAGCTATTGGTTTCCGAATTAAAAGATTCTGATGCTGCTGTGCTGGGTGCCAGTGCATTGGCTTGGGAGTTGAAAGACTTGTAATCTTTTTAAGAGTCTACTTCATTATTATATAAAGGTAATAAAGCCCCGGGCGAACATTTGTTTGTCCGGGGCTTTTGCATGTTGCCATTTTGTATGTATGGACTTTATGATGTATTTGTCTTTTTAGGTAATAAAAACACCCTTTGGGGTGACAGGTCAGTGTTTGCTTATATGCTATCTTTGCAATATCCTATTTTAAAATAAATTAATGATATTATCAATGCTTTAATAGGATATAAAGCATTTGTTTAGAGCTTGATAAGATCTTTGTTTAATCTGATAATTGTAAATTATGAAAGCAGTTAATTATTTGTTGATGCTGGCAGGTTTCTACCTACTGGTATCTTGTGGAGATGGTAAAGTATCTGATCGGGTAATAGAAGATACTGGAAATGCACTTTTAACTTTGGGAGGTACCGCACCGGATCAAGCCGCGTATAAAGCAGCCTATCTTCCGATAGGGGATGTAACTTTCGATGAATCGGCTACCATTAAATACGGATCTGTGGGAGAGCGCAATCTGAAAATGGAACAGTTTTTAGCTTTGCAGGAAGCAGGTTTGATTACTGTGGAGCAGAGGGAACGGGTAGGAGCGATTTATCGTATCATTGTCGGCTTGACTCCAGAAGGTGAAAAATACCTGAAAGGCACACCTTTAAAGCAGGGAAGCGTGGCGTTTGTTGCGATGAGAGGAGCCAATGAGAAGGTGGGCAAGGTGATTAGCAAGGAGTATGTCGGGGAAAATAAAGGATATGCTCACTATACAGTTGTTCTCACCAACATCACTCCGTTTGGCAAAATCTTGGAAAATTTTAAAGAGGGAGATATAGCGATAGAAAATGAAACCATGGAACTGATAAAGGATAAAGAGGGCAAATGGAAGCCTTACACAGTGCTGGATTATATGGCGAAGTAATATTATTAACATTATAAAGAAGTAAAAATGAAAAAGTTGTTTTATTTGTTTGCGCTTGTATATGCTTGTGTATCATTGGTTTCGTGTGAAGAAGAGGATAATGCGATCAAGCTGACAATCAACACATCGGTATACGATGTAGTGAAAGATTTGAAAGATGCGAAAGGCGATCTGTATTTCACGGATGAGTTGTCCGACGGTCTCCGGATTCGTGTTTCTTTTCTGGTTGTGAAGCAGGCAGGCAATGACGTCTCTATTGTTGCGAACGATAGCCGTTATCTCTCTAATATAAGTGCTATTGCTTCGTATACGACAGAAGAATTGGAACCGGGTGATTATAGTGTGATCGTTACGAGTGATTTTGTAAAGGGAAATATTGAATATAACCAGGTCTCGATCAACAAACAGTATAAGGGCCTGTCGGTTGAGTGTCTGCAAAGTGCAGGAGTCTATAATGCTTTCGGTACAGCTTATATGAGTGATATCGTGATGGATAGCAAAAAAGAAATAACGCTTAATACAGTGCGAAAAGGCGGTTTGGTTACTTTTCTGCTTAAAAATACGGACAAGATGACCGATGATTCATATACTTTGGCTATGGAAAAGTTTACTTATACGGCTTATGGGAAATTTGGTGACGATTTTAGTTACAGAACAGAAGCGATGCAACACAAGTGGACTGCCGGTATGACAGCCGCTCAGCATTATTGTGCTGCTACCGGAGCGGTAATAGACCCCATGACGTTGGGTTGGCAAGGCGATACTTATAAAATAAAATTGGGTAATGGAAAAGATGTGGTTCTTGAATTGGATTTTGCAACCGGCAAGGTAACTTCAAAATAAGCGGGTTATTATTCAATATCATATAGCTAAAGCCCCGGGTGAACTGTTTGTTTGTCCGGGGATTTTATTTGTACCCATAACAATAAATGGATCCTTTTATTGTTTATAAATATGAGGTGTTTTTATAACTCAATAGTGTGTTAGGCTGCTTTGAAAGAGCAGCTTCCCGGGCGTTTTTAGATAATAATTTTTTTATGTAGAACTAATATATCTAATACAATGAAAAAAAGAAAAATGAAAGGATTATTTTATTTGTTCCTATGTCTATGCGTGTGCATCTCCTTGGTGTCTTGTGAAGACGAGGAGGATAACGCGATCAAGCTGACTGTTAATACATCGGCTTATGATGTTGTGAAAGGTTTGAAAAGTGTGGATGGGAATCTGCTTTTTACAGGTGAGTTGACAGATGGGCTTCAACTTCGCTTTACTTATTTGGTCTTGAAGCAAGGTGAAGAAGAAGTTTCTATTGTTGCGAAGGATACTCGTTATGTTTCTAACGTAAAAGATGTAGCCTCTTATACCACCGGAGAATTGGATCCGGGAGAATATAGGGTTGTAGTTGTGAGTGATTTTGTGAGGGGAGATAAAGAATTTAATTGGTTGGCATTTGATACTCAGACTAAAGGATTCTCAGTTATATGTGTGGAAAATGTAGGTGTTTATAATGCTTTTGGTGTAGCTTATATGGATGGTGTTGTGGTTGATAGTAAAAAGACAATAACGCTTAATACAGTGAGGCAAGGCTGCGTGCTGACTTTCCTACTTAAAAACAGAGATAAGATGATCGGCAATTTCTATAATTTGGAGGGAACAGATCATTTTAAATATACTATTTCCGGTGATTTGGAAGAGGAGTTGGATGTTTTAGAGAAAGCATGGGAAACCCAACGCGAATGGAACTCGAGCGTAGCGGATATACAGTATTATATTCCTGCTTTTGAAACTTTGTTCGTGCATTGGCAAGGCGATACCTTAGGCCTAAAACTGAGAGAGGTATCTGTACCTGTTGTGACATTGGAATTGGACTTCGCAACTGGAACAATAACCATGAAGCCATAATTGTAATACTAACATTCATTATCTTGTAATATTGGAGGCAGTATCCATAATTTTGTGTAAATAGAAACGGGATTCAGTTATAAGTTCTCTTATATCTGAATTCTGTTTTCAAAAATAAGCATAAATTGATTCATAATCAATCCCCAGTTAGTAATCGGCATTG